>NPIE01000146.1_pt1 | contig 143840 bp, 116 predicted proteins | sample 8637661 | NCBI WGS metagenome assembly NPIE01 (sample SAMN07420842, study PRJNA396082) | bioreactor metagenome | isolation source: sample BA12 brine-fed electro-methanogenic bioreactor BA | place: Japan: Kochi | collected 2016-12-09
GTGGGAGGAGGTTGAGATGAGCACGTTGGAAGAGTATTTAGCTGCGAAGGTGAGTGGAGACCTGATCTCATGGAAGTCCCAGGTTGAGGCTGCCGCCAAATTTTCCATGAGTCTTGGTGAGGTCGAGGAGGCGATTCTGTCGGCGGGATTGTTGCCTGCGCGCTATCAACGCAATCGCAACATGTTGAGCACCGAGCAGCAACACAAAATTTTTGCCAGTTGCGTGGCGGTAATCGGTTGCGGCGGTCTCGGAGGCTACGTTATTGAACAATTGGCCCGGCTCGGTGTCGGTAAGATCATCGCTATCGATCCCGATGTTTTTGAGGAACACAATCTGAATCGGCAGCTGCTGTCGTCGCCCCGCCTGCTGGGTGCTTCTAAAGCAGAAACGGCCAGGTCGCGGGTAAATGACATCAATCCGGCCTTGAACCTGGTGGCCATTCAGGAAGCTTTCAATGCCGATAACGGTGCCGAGTTGGTTTCCGGTGCCGATGTTGTGGTCGATGCGGTGGACAATGTGGGGGCCCGCAAAGCCATGGACGAAGTTTGTCAACAGCTGGGTATACCGTTGGTGCATGGTGCCATCGCTGGGTGGTACGGCCACGTAAGCACCCAGTACCCGGGTGATGAGATTATAGGCAAGCTCTACGGCAATGCCGATGACACCCCTGGTGTCGAGAAGCAGCTTGGTAATCCTTCCTTTACACCGGGCGCCGCTGCCAGCTTCGAGGTTGCAGAGGTCTGTAAAATACTCAGCGGCTCGGGCGAACTACTCCGAAATCGGAAACTGCACATCGATCTGCTGGCCATGGAAACAGAGGATGTCCCATTCTGAGCAGATTTACATACCATTTTTTAAAGACACTTTGAACCTCAAAAATATTTTTCAAGGAGACCATAAATCATGAGCGATTCACCTTCCTATCGGGCCGAAACCCTGGCCCTGCATGCCGGCCAGGAAGTCGACCCGACTACCAAGTCCCGTGCCGTACCCATCTATCAGACGACATCCTATGTTTTTGACGATGCCGATCATGCCGCCCGGCTTTTCGGTCTGGAGGAGTTTGGCAACATCTATACTCGCCTGATGAATCCGACCACCGACGTGCTGGAAAAGCGGGTCGCTGCTCTCGAGGGCGGGATCGCCGCCCTGGCTGTGGCTTCAGGCCAGTCGGCCATCTCCCTGGCCTTGCTTACCCTGGCCCACGCTGGCGATGAGATTGTGGCGTCCACCAGCCTTTACGGCGGAACCTACAATTTGTTCCGTTACACCTTGCCGCAGTTGGGCGTGACGGTGCGCTTCGTTGATCCAAGCGATCCGGAAAACTTTCGCGGTGCTATCAACGATAAAACCAAGGCGGTGTTTGCGGAGACCCTCGGCAACCCCAAGCTCGATACTCTGGAAATTGCCGCGGTGGCGGCCATCGCCCATGAAAACGGCGTGCCGTTGGTGATCGACAATACGGTTCCGTCGCCTTATCTGGTCAACCCCCTGGCCCACGGCGCCGATATCGTTGTGCATTCGGCGACCAAGTTCATCGGCGGCCACGGTACTTCCATTGGCGGCCTGATCGTTTCCGGTGGGGATTTCGATTGGGGCAACGGCAAATTTCCTCAGCTTTCGGAGCCCGATCCCAGTTATCACGGCGTCAATTTGCTCGAGGCCCTTGGGAACCTGGCTTATATCATCAAAGTCCGGATCCAGTTGCTGCGCGACGTCGGCCCGGCCCTAAGCCCCTTCAATGCTTTCCAGTTCCTGCAGGGACTGGAGACCCTGCATCTGCGCATGGAGCGCCACAGCCGCAATGCTCACCAGGTGGCAGAGTTTTTGCGGGATCACCCCAAAGTTGGCTGGGTGAACTATCCGGGGCTTCCGGACCACCCGTCGTTTGGCATCGCCAGCAAGACTTTCAAGTACGGGCTGTACGGCGCCCTGGTCGGTTTTGGCATCAAGGATGGCGGGGTAGCCGAGGGCAAGCAGTTCATCGACAATCTGCAGCTGCACTCGTTGCTGGCCAACATCGGCGACGCCAAATCGCTGGTCATTCATCCGGCTTCCACTACGCATCAGCAGTTGTCGCCCGAGGATCAGCTAGCGACCGGGGTCACTCCCGATTTCATCCGACTGTCGGTCGGTCTCGAGCATGTGGACGACATCATCGCCGACCTCGATCAGGCGCTGAACCAGCTTTAAAAGCCTTAACCATGAAGATCACGAAGTACACGAAGAGAAAGGCCTAAACACGAATGTCCAGAAAAATGTGCTTTACAGGTATTTCTTTTTGAGCTTCGTGTCCTTCGTGGTGGGAATTGATTTTGGTTGTCCGCAGCACGTCAGGTACACGGACTCTTTAAAAATCGGGGCAACCGGAAAGAAGTGCATAACCAGGTATTTGAATTTGCACTACAGTTGCAGGGAGTAGTTGATGAATATTTACAATAGTGTAACTGAACTGATCGGCGGCACCCCGCTCGTGCGTCTCGGCGCTATCAACCGAGAAGGCAGAGGCGAGGTGCTTGCCAAACTTGAATATTTCAATCCCGGCGGCAGCGTCAAGGACCGAATCGGTTTGAGCATGATTCAGGATGCCGAGAAGAAGGGACTGCTCAAGAAGGGGGCGGTGATCATCGAGCCGACCAGCGGCAATACAGGCATCGCCCTCGCGATGGTGGCCGCCGCCAGGGGATACAAGCTGATTTTGACCATGCCCGAATCTATGAGCGTGGAGCGGCGCAACCTGCTGCAGCAGTACGGTGCCGAGGTGGTTTTAACTCCGAGGGCCAAGGGCATGACCGGGGCGATCAAGGCGGCCGGAGAATTGGTGGACAAAACCCCCAATGCGATTATTCTGCAGCAGTTCAGCAACACGGCCAATCCGGCGGTGCACAGGCGTTCCACTGCGGAAGAAATCTGGAATGATACCGAAGGTTCGGTCGACATGGTGGTGGCCGGAGTCGGCACCGGAGGCACCCTTACTGGAGTCGGCGAGGTGCTCAAGGAGCGCAATCCAGCATTACGCATGATCGCTGTCGAACCGACGGAGTCGGCAATTCTTTCCGGCGGGGTGCCCGGGCAGCACAAACTGCAGGGCATAGGCGCCGGATTTGTTCCCGAGGTGCTTAACCGACAGATTATCGACGAGGTGGTTACCGTTTCGGGAGATGATGCCTTCGGCACTGCACGTGATCTGGCCCGTATGGAAGGGATGTTGGTCGGTATCTCCGCTGGCGCTGCTGTCCATGCCGCACTGGAGGTGGCACGAAGGGAAGAGGCGGCCGGTAAGCGCATCGTCGTGATCCTGCCCGACACCGGTGAACGTTATCTGTCTACGGAATTGTTCGGCGATTAATTAGGTCTCGGTTGTTGGCGCTCGAACCAGTGACGGGTGTCATCAACCGAGACCTCTTCCTGCAATTTACTTTAATGTTGCATATAAGGTAGTACTTGAACTAAACTTTACTAAAATGATCAAGTAAGAAAATGATCTGCTAGATTTTATCTTTTTAATTGGTGAAAAATGTTGTTGCGCCTGTTAACCATTTTGCTGTTTGTGACCCTGTCTGCTCCCGCTGGTGTTTGGGGGACGATTGTTCACAGTTGCGACAGGGGGCATGAAGCAAAGCGCCCGGCTTGCTGTCAGCAAATTAGGCCTAATGCGGCATTGCCTATTGATACCGCGCAGCTAAATCATCGCTGCGATATAAAGGTATTGGTTTTCGACCAGCAAAGGCTTACGACCAACATTAAATTCTCATCTGATGATCATCTTTCGGCTGAACCTTCCGTTCCTTCTTTCACTTCAATCCGACCCGAAAGAAGCCTTTCCCTGGATTCTTTCAATGTCCGGCCTTCTTATGTTTCAGGGTTCGGACCACCTGTCATCCTTCGTACCTGCTCTTTCCTGATCTGATCATACTTCCTCTTTTTTAGAGCTGCATGGGTCAGTGTATCTGCTGTTTGTAGCATACATCCCGAACGGCTATATCTCAAACTTTAGCCGTGGCAGCTCAACTTCTGACTAAAAATATATCTGGCTATAGATAACCCTTTGTCGCTAAACCGGTACGGTAAGGCCATGTTCGCAAACCAGTGAATCTGACCAGGCTAAAGGTTTGAAAGTCCTGCCGGTGGAAAAAGAATTTGGTTGATATAATTAGCAGAAAGAAAGCTAATCAGAACAGGCAGGAGGAGGAATATGAAAAAAAGCCCTGACTCTCTAGCTGGTTTGCTGCTCGTTTTGCTTCTGTTGATAGTTTCTCCAGAATCAATACAAGCTGTTGAAGAGGAGCCTGCCGGTACTGGAACCATCCCACATGCCCGTTTGGCCCGACTGGTTGACGAAGCTCTGCTAAACAATCCTGACCTGCTGTCGGCGGAAGCACGCTGGGAAATGGCCCGACAAAAAATCGGCCCGGCCCGCAGTTTCGAAGACCCGCAATTGAGTTTTGCGCTGTCGAATTATCCCATCGATAGCCTTTCCGGCGATGATACCCCGATGACCGGCAAGGAAATCCAGCTGTCACAGCTGTTTCCCTTCCCCGGCAAACTGACCGCCAGGGCGGAGATAGCCGAAAAGCAGGCGATGTGGCAGCAGGGGCTGTACGAGGACGCTAAAGGGCAACTGGTGCAAAGGGTCAAGGACGCCTGGTTCCGTTTGTATTTTCAGCAGCAGGCCATCGACCTCACAAGACAGAATATCGATCTCCTGAGAGACTTTATTCGGTTGACGGAAACCCGCTACGCAGTCGGCACAGGGTTGCAACAGGATGTACTCAAGGCTCAGGTGCAACGCTCCAAGCTGCAGGACAAACTGTTTAATCTTGCTCAGCACAAGACCAGCTCGCTGGCCGAACTCAACCGCCTTCTGAACCGTCCTGCCGCAACGCCGCTGGAACCGCCTCGAAAGCTGAAAACGACCAATATCCAGGCCAGTCTGGTGCAATTGATGGAACTGGCTCACAGCAAGCGGCCCCTGTTTTCAGCCTATCAGGCAGGTATCGAACGTTATAAGGCCCAGCGCAAATTGGCCAAGCTCGATTACTATCCGAACTTCAAGGTCTTTGCAGGCTATCGTCAGCGGGAAGAAGTGGCAGGGGACCCGGCCGAAGGCAGTGACTTCGTCAGCGCCGGCTTTAGCATCAATATACCTCTGTGGCAGGGGAAGAGGCGGGCGGTTGTTGCCGAGGCGGACGCCGGAATACGAATGGCAGAACGGCAGCAGCAGGAGTTTACCAACCAGGTGACATTCGTCATTTCCGACCAGTACGCGCAGATGGAAAAAAACCGTGACCTTGTTGAACTGTTCCGAACCGGCATCATTCCTCAGGCCGAGCAGAGTTTTGATGCGAGCCTTGCCGCTTACCGGGTCGGTGATGTCGACTTTCTTAACCTTCTCGACAGCTTGATGACCCTGTATCGCTATCGGGTCGATTACCATCGCGCTCTGGCGGATCATGAACGCAGCGTCGCCCGGCTGGAAGCGGCGGTAGGGGTGGAATTTAGGGAGGAGGAAGGGTTCAAATAATGAAGTACAAAACCTTTAAAGATCAAAATCCGTCTCACGCTCGCTCCTTGCAGTCGCTTAAGACGCAAAGACGCCAAGGAAACCATTTTGGTTTTGTCTTTCTTTGCGGCTTTGCGTCTTGAGTGAGCGTAGCGAACGGGCGTGAGAACAGATTTTAGGGGTTAGAAACTTAAAACAATCCTGACAGGATCAAAACAATGAAGTCATCGAAAAAGTTATTGATCATAGGTGTAGTTTCAGTCATGGCTCTGGCCGGTGGGGGCATTTGGTATTCCTTTCACCAGAGCAGGCCGGCTCCCGATCATGCAGAACACGACCATGGAACATCCCAGCAATACACCTGCGGCATGCACCCGATGATTATTACCGACGAGCCGGGGATCTGCCCGATCTGCCGGATGGATTTGACTCCGCTCAAGGCCGGCACCACGGGCCAGGCTTCCACCGCAGCCGATAATGGAGAACGCAAGATCAAGTACTGGGTGGCGCCGATGGATCCCACCTTCGTCCGCGACGAACCCGGCAAGTCGCCCATGGGTATGGACCTGGTACCGATCTACGAGGACGAAGCGCCCGCCGGTGGGACTATCGCCATCGACCCGGTCACGGCCCAGAACATGGGGGTGCGCACCGCAAAGGTGGAGCGCCGTGACCTTCACCGTCTCATTCGTACCGTTGGCACCGTCGATTACGACGAGCCGAAGGTGACCTCGATAAACGCCAAGGTCGACGGCTGGATCGAAAAGCTCTACGTGGCCGAGACCGGCCAATTGGTGAAGAAAGGCCAGCCGCTGCTGGAAATTTACAGTCCCAAGCTGGTGGCGGCACAGCAGGAGTACCTGTTGGCCCTGCGCAACCGGTCCGCAGTAAAGGATAGCAGCTTTGCCGAAATCGCCGCCGGCGGCGACCGGCTTTTGGAAGCGGCCCGCCAGCGCCTGCGTTACTGGGACATCAGCTCATGGCAGATTCGGCAACTGGAAAAGACTGGCCGGGTGCGCAAAACCCTGACCTTGTACGCGCCTTACCAGGGGATAGTGACCATGAAGATGGCCATGCCGGGACAGCACATTAAGGCCGGTCAGGAGTTGTTCCGGCTCGGTGATGTCTCCAAAGTTTGGGTCTATGCCGATATCTACGAATACGAGTTGCCCTGGATCAAGGAAGGGCAGACGGCCGAAGTTTTGTTGCCTTACGTCGGTGGTAAGTCCCTCACGGCTGAAATCGGAACCATTTACCCTTACGTCGAACCCAAGACCCGAACGGTCAAGGCGAGACTGGAGTTCGCAAACCCGGGTCTTGAGTTGAAACCTGACATGTACGTCAATGTCCGAATTCAGGCCCAGAGTGTTCAGGACGTTCTGGCCGTGCCCGGCGAGGCGGTGATCCATTCCGGCGAGAAACAGAGGGTGTTCGTCGCTCTTGGCGAGGGCAAATTCGAGCCGCGGGAGGTGAAGACCGGCGTACAGGACCAGGAGGGATATATCGAAATCACTGAGGGATTGCTGGAAGGGGAGAGAGTGGTGACCAGCGCCCAGTTCCTGTTCGATTCGGAAAGCCGGTTGCGCGAAGCGATTCAGAAGATGCTGGAGCCGAAAAAGCCCGAGTCCACTTCGATTAATGAGGCCGACATGACCGAGGAAGATCTCGAGGCATTGTTTGAATAAATAGTTGGCACAGTAGAAAGGCTTTTTCTTATTACGAAGAGCACGAAGGACACGAAGAATGGATGACATCCAATCGACATCAAATTTACAAAACCCAATCAGCAGTAGGAAGCCAATCCTTCGGAACCAGGGGCATGGGTTGTTTTTTTCTTCGTCCTTATCGTGTCCTTCGTGGTGAATTCTTTGGGTTGTTACTGAGGACCGAGAGTAGGATTTAAAATGCTTGAAAAAATTATCGAATGGTCCGTTCGCAATAAATTCATGGTGGTTCTGGCTACCGCCTTCCTGATTATCGGCGGGATCTATTCCCTGAAAGAGATCCCCATCGACGCGATCCCCGACCTCTCGGACGTGCAGGTCATAGTCTTTACCGAGTATCCGGGGCAGGCGCCGCAGGTGGTGGAGGATCAGGTCACCTATCCGCTCACCACCCAAATGCTTGCCGTGCCCGGGGCGAAAGTTGTACGCGGCTACTCGTTTTTCGGCTTTTCCTTCGTCTATATCATCTTCGAGGACGGCACTGACCTCTACTGGGCCCGTTCCAGGGTGCTAGAATACCTCAATTACGCGTCCGGCAGGCTTCCTCGGGGAGTGACGCCCAGTCTCGGTCCCGATGCCACCGGGGTCGGCTGGGTCTACGAATATGCTTTGCAGAGCGATCGCCACGATTTGCAGCAACTGCGATCCATTCAGGACTGGTTTTTGCGTTACGAGCTGACCGCCGTGGAGGGGGTGTCCGAGGTGGCCAGCATTGGTGGCTACGTCAAGCAGTACCAGGTGGCAGTCGATCCCGACCGGCTGCTCGCCTATCACATCACCATTCCGCAGATCAAAAAGGCCATTCAGCGCAGCAACAACGATGTCGGTGGTCGTCTGGTGGAGATGGCCGAGACCGAATTCATGGTACGCAGCCCGGGTTATATCCAGTCGGTGGCTGATCTGGAAAAGGTGGTGGTGGGAACCGACCGCAGGGGTACGCCGATTCTGTTGCGGGACCTGGCCCAGGTGCGCATCGGGCCGGAATTGCGACGTGGTCTGGCGGAGCTCGATGGGCAGGGTGAGACGGTGGGCGGAATCATCGTTATGCGGTTCGGTGAAAATGCCCTGAAGACTATCGACAACGTCAAAGACAAACTGCGGGAGCTTAAGTCCGGGCTTCCCGAAGGAGTAGAAATTGTAACGGTTTACGACCGCTCCGGCCTGATTCAGCGTTCCGTCTCCAACCTGCAAGAGAAACTGCTGGAGGAGAGCGTGGTCGTCGCCCTGGTGATCATCCTCTTCCTGTTTCACCTGCCGAGCGCGGCGGTAGTCATCTTTGCTCTGCCGGTGGCGATCCTGATGTCCTTCATCATCATGTTCGCCCAGGGGATCAATGTCAACATCATGAGTCTGGGCGGCATCGCCATCGCCATTGGCACCATGGTCGACTCGGCCATCATCATGGTGGAGAACGCCCACAAGCACCTGGAGAAGGGCGAGGGGGGGAGGTCGCGCAGCCAGGCCATCGTCACGGCGGCCAAGGAGGTCGGTCCGACTATCTTCTTCGCCCTGCTGGTCATTACCGTATCCTTCGCCCCGGTGTTCACCCTGCAGGAACAAGCAGGGCGGCTATTCAAGCCGCTGGCTTTTACCAAGTCTTATTCCATGGCGGCGGCGGCGATTCTGGCCGTGACCCTGGTGCCGGTGTTGATGGTCTGGTTCATCCGCGGCCGGATTCACAGCGAGGATCGCAATCCCATAAGCCGGTTTTTGATCCGCCTCTATCACCCGGTGGTCGATTTTGTGCTGCGTTGGCGCAAGACGACCCTGCTGGTGGCCCTGCTGGTGGTGGTCTCTGCCGCTTATCCGTTGTCCCGCATGGGCAGCGAGTTCATGCCTCCGCTTTACGAGGGGGACTTGCTCTATATGCCGACCACCCTGCCGGGGATTTCCATCACCAAGGCCCGGGAACTACTGCAGCAGACCGACCGCATCATAGGCAGTTTTCCCGAGGTCGAGCGGGTTTTCGGTAAGGTCGGTCGTGCCGAAACGGCCACCGATCCTGCGCCCCTGTCGATGATCGAAACCACTATTCTGCTCAAGCCGGAGGACGAGTGGCGCAAACTCTATACCGAGCGCTTCTACAGTGACTGGCCCCGCTGGACCAGGCCGCTGAAGGTGCCCTTGCGCTGGATCTGGCCGGAAGAGAAGCGGATCAGCGTCGATCAGTTGACTGAGGAACTCAACGCGGCCATTCAGTTTCCGGGATTGACCAACGCCTGGACCATGCCCATCAAGACCCGCATCGACATGCTCTCCACCGGGATCAAGACGCCGGTCGGCGTCAAGATCATGGGTCCGGATCTGCAGACCCTGAGCGATCTCGGCGAACAGGTCGAGGCCCTGATGCGGACCCTGCCGGGAACCCTGAGCGCCTTTTCCGAGCGGGTGGTTGGGGGGAATTACCTCGATTTCGTCATCGATCGCGACCAGGCGGCTCGCTACGGTCTGACCGTCGGCGACGTGCAGGACATCATACAGAGCGCCATCGGCGGCATGAACGTGACCCAGGCCGTCGAGGGGCTGGAGCGCTACCCGGTCAACGTTCGTTACCTGCAGGACTATCGAAACGATCTGCCGGCCTTGAAACGGGTGCTGATACCCATCGCCGAGGGCAAACACATCCCCATCGGTCAGATTGCCGATATCCGTATCCAAAAGGGCCCGGGCGCCATTAAGAGCGAGAATGCCCGGCGTACCGCATGGGTGTTCGTTGACCTTAAGGGCATCGATGTCGGCACCTACGTGAAGAATGCCCGCAAGGCCGTGGCGGCGAATATCGCCCTGCCGGAAGGCTACAATATCGTCTGGAGCGGCCAGTACGAATATATCGAGGCCACCCGGGAGCGGCTGATGCTGATCATTCCACTGACGGTGGTGGTGATCTTCGTGCTGATTTATTTGAGCACCCGCTCGACGATCAAAACCGGCATCGTGTTCCTGGCTGTGCCTTTTTCCCTGGTGGGCGCCTTCTGGCTGCTCTACCTGCTCGGCTACAACATGTCGATAGGGGTGTGGGTCGGTCTCATCGCCCTGGCCGGGCTCGACGCCGAAACCGGCGTGGTCATGCTGTTGTATCTCGATATCGCCCACAAGAACTGGACGCAAAAAGGGCGCATGCATACCCGCGGCGACCTGGCCCAGGCAATTCATTACGGTGCCGTCAAGCGCATCCGGCCTAAGGTGATGACCGTCGTTACCATCATCGCCGGTCTTTTCCCCATCATGTGGAGCACCGGTGCCGGTGCCGACGTGATGAAGCGCATCGCCGCTCCCATGGTGGGCGGTTCGATTACCTCCCTGGTGCTGGAAATGCTGGTCTACCCGGTTATTTTCTTCATCTGGCGGGCCCGCAGTTTGGACCCCAGCCCGGAGGCAACGGCCCAGGGGGAACTGGAAGATTAACCACGAACCTGCCGCATGGTCGGCAGGGAAATCCCAAGAATTACGGAGGAAACAATGAGACAAGCTAAATTCTATTGGATGATCACCCTGATCGCAGGTGTTGCCCTGCTGACCAGTTCGGCACTGGCCATGGAGGACCATGATCAGCATAAGATGTCTGAATCCATGGACCACGGCCAAATGCAGGGTATGAACGCGATGGATCATGACAAGGGCGAGATGATCATTTTCGGTCAGGACGTCCATGAAGGCATCAAGACGATGTGTCACCTGATGCCTATCGATTCGAAAATGATGCCCACAGGTTCCGAGGTCACCCATCATCTGATGGTGATGTTGAGCGATGCCTCTTCCGGGAAACCTGTTGAAAGCGGTACTGTGGCGGTGAAAATCGCTTCGCCCGACGGCAAAACAGGGGCCGCCGTGCGATTGCCAGGCATGCAGGGTCATTTCGGCGCCGATGTTGCACTCGATCAGCCGGGTATCTGGCATTTTTACCTTGCCGCCAAACTGGCCGATGGCAAGGTGCATAAATACCACGGTCATCACGTAGTGAAATAAACAACGAGGTCGTCATGAAAGATCCCGTCTGCAGTATGGACGTCACTCCTGAAAAAGCCGCCGGTCATACTGAATTTAACGGCCAAACTTATTATTTCTGCTCTCTGCATTGCCTGGAAAAGTTTAAAGCCAATCCTCAGCAAATACTGGATAAACAGGCGAAAAAAAAGAACAAAAAGTCTGCTGACGCCGATCGTCGGGAGTACACTTGCCCCATGCATCCGGAGGTGCTGCAGATCGGTCCGGGCAGCTGTCCCGCATGCGGCATGGATCTCGAGCCGAAACAAATCAGCCTGGAGGACGAGGACAATCCCGAGCTCCGCAACATGACCCGGCGTTTCTGGATCAGCCTGGTGCTGACACTGCCGGTCTTCATCCTGGCGATGGGGAAGATGGTGCCGGGCCTCGCCGAAGGGATCGCCAGCCTCGGAGCGCCACGACTGCGCAATGTCATCGAGTGGCTATTTGCCACGCCGGTTGTTCTGTGGTGCGGTTGGCCGTTTCTGGTCCGCTTTTGGCAGTCGCTGGTCAATCGCAGCCTCAACATGTTTACCCTCATCGGCCTTGGTGTCGGGGTGGCCTATCTGTACAGCGTTGTCGCCACCCTGTGGCCAGGATTGTTCCCGCCATCCTTTCGTGGGGAAAGCGGGGAAGTAGCGGTCTATTTCGAAGCCGCTGCGGTGATCACTACCCTGGTACTGCTGGGGCAGGTGCTGGAAGGGCGAGCCCGCAACCAGACCGGCAAAGCGATCCGGGCGTTATTGGGACTGGCGGCCAAGACCGCTAGACGGATTGCCGAAGATGGCAGAGAGACCGATGTGCCTCTTGAGGAGGTTCTGGTCGGCGACCGGTTGCGGGTGCGTCCCGGTGAAAAGGTGCCGGTAGACGGCGAGGTCGTCCAAGGAACCAGCAATATCGACGAATCGATGATTACCGGCGAGCCTCTGCCGGTCGCTAAGGCACCCGGAGATCCGGTCACCGGCGCGACGGTCAACCAGACCGGCTCCTTGGTTATGAAAGCTGAAAGGGTGGGGGCAGATACCTTGCTTAACCAGATTGTGCAAATGGTGGCCGAAGCTCAGCGAAGCCGGGCGCCTATTCAGAATCTAGCCGACAAGGTTGCCGGCTATTTCGTGCCAACGGTTGTGGCGGCGGCTTTGATCGCCTTCGTTGTCTGGGCCTGGATTGGTCCCGAGCCGCGTCTCGCCCATGCTTTGATCAATGCCGTGGCGGTGCTGATCATCGCCTGCCCCTGCGCCCTTGGGTTGGCCACCCCCATGTCGATTATGGTGGCTACCGGTAAGGGTGCTTCTCTGGGTGTTCTGTTCAAGAATGCCGAAGCGGTTGAACATCTGCGCCAAGTCGACACCCTTGTGGTGGACAAGACCGGCACCCTGACCGAGGGTAAGCCGAAATTGATTACCGTGGTGGCGGCAGGCCTCGATGAGGGTGAGCTGTTGCGATTGGCCGCCAGCCTGGAGCGAGGAAGCGAGCATCCTTTGGCGGACGCCATTGTTCGCGGGGCTGAAGAGCGCGGTGTTTCCTTAACCGAGGCAAAGGAGTTCGAGGCCGTTACGGGAAAAGGTGTTATCGGAAAGGTGGACGATGTCCGAGTGGTATTGGGGACCGAGATGCTGCTGACAGAGCAAAACATCGTCATCCAATCCATGCAAAAGAAAGCCGAAGAGCTTCGGCTGGAGGGACAAACAGCCATGTTTGTAGCTGCCAACGGTCAAGTCGCAGGCCTGCTGGCTGTGGCCGATCCCATCAAAGGAACGACCCCTGAAGCCATTCGACAATTGCACCGGAGCGGCATGCGCATTGTCATGCTTACCGGGGATAACCTCACTACCGCCAGGGCAGTTGCGGATAAATTGAATATCGACGAAGTGCGGGCCGAGGTACTGCCACAGGAAAAGGCCGCCAAGATTCGTGAATTGCAGGGGGAGGGGCGTTTCGTCGCTATGGCCGGTGATGGCATCAACGATGCGCCGGCCCTGGCCCAAGCTCAGGTCGGCATCGCCATGGGCACCGGTACCGACGTTGCCATGGAAAGCGCCGGGGTGACCCTGGTTAAGGGGGATTTGCGCGGCATCGTGCGGGCCCGAAGTTTGAGCCAGGTGACAATGGGGAACATTCGGCAGAACCTGTTTTTCGCCTTCTGTTACAATGCCCTGGGCGTTCCCATCGCTGCCGGTGTTCTGTACCCGTTTTTCGATTTGCTGCTCAGCCCGATGATTGCTGCTGCGGCGATGAGCTTCAGTTCGGTATCGGTGATCAGCAATGCTTTGCGGTTGCGCAAGGTCCGGCTCGGTTGACAACCCTGCAACAATAAAACGGCATGCACGATGGTTATCGGCATGCCGTTTTCAATGGTACACGGGAGTAGGTGTCAGGGAACTTTCGGACAGGGGCGCGGCCCCTTGGGCTGCTGACCCTGACCGATGGGGCATCCATAAGATTGTGCGCCAGACCGGCAGGTAGCGCAGGATGTCAGGCCTTTTTCCCGCATTTCAATGCACTGGGTCATTTGGAGTTCCATAAGCTCGCTGTGAAGGGCAGCGCTTTCCTTGCTTAAGGCCCTGGCTTTGGCCGCATTGAAATTTTCTGCTGCCATGATGGCTTTAAGTTCTGCCCGCTTGGCGTTAAGTTGGGCTTTCTTTTCAACGATGGCTGCCTCGTATTTGGCATTTATTTCTAGTACAGTTTTTTCCTCTTCTGCGTTCAGTTGGGCTGTTTTGCACGGACCAGGTCCTTTGCCGTTCACGGTGCAGGGACGGCTATGGGCCGTGCCTGCAAGCAGGATAAAGACGAGGAGAGCAGTAACAGATAAGGTTTGCAGGGTCCTGTTCATGGGGCAATTCTCCTGAAATGGTGAGTTTGAGTCATAGCGGATTCAAAAAATGAAGTTCAAGGAATGTTCGGTGACGAAAAAGATGTCACTTAGTTAGTACCAGAATGTCTTAAGCCAACTTGCTGTACAAAAGAATGTTTTTCATTGTACATTGATTGCCTCTTAATATGGAACCCCGTATTTGAGATGCATATGCAGCTTTTATAAACTGAATTTACTGTCGGCAAAACATCACATCCGCTCAAGCGTGGTCGTCAATTTCCCAAATATCCCGGAAATATTATGAATCAGTTTGATGCCCGATTTCGCCTGTTGCTGTTTATCGCTGCCGGTTTGGCAATTTTAGTGTTTTCGGTGATGCCCAGCCCGCCTGTGCCGCAATCCGGACTTTTTTCCTGGGACAAGGTACAGCATAGCCTTGTTTATGCTTTTCTCATGGTTCTCGGTGGTTGGGCCTTTTTGCCGTTGGCAGCCACGAGACTTAGTGCCTGGCGCTACGCGCTTTATATCATCGTGATTTACGGCGCCTTGATGGAAGGTGTCCAAGCTTTGTTTACCCGCAATCGAAGCGGCGATTTCGCAGACATTTTTGCCAATGTTTTAGGCGGTCTGGTGATCTACATTCCGATCCAATTGATTTATTTTCGTAAAAACCAAGGTGTTAAGGAGAAGCGGTAGGCATGGATGCCGAATTGACGGATATTCTGGAGGCTGCAGAAAAGGGAGCACTGGTGCTGACGGTCAACCAGCGTCTCGCCCGTTATCTGGTACAGGCATATGATCGCCGCCAACAGGAACGTGGGCGTTCGGTCTGGACATCGCCGAATATCCTCTTTCATCTCAGCTGGCAACGAAAAGTGTCGGAGCACCTGCATCTCAATGACAAGACCCTGAATTCCGCACAGGCACTGTTGTTATGGGAACGAGCCGTTCAGGAGGTGGAGCGGGGTAATGCGGAAGCCGGGCTCATGCGGGTCACCGATGCTGCCCGGGCCGCCGCCCAGGCTCATCAGTTGCTGTGCGAATACGGTACGTCATTTAAACCGGAGGAGGGCGGAGAAGACCATCGGGCTTTTTTGCGCTGGCAACACCGTTGGAAGCAGTTGTGCCTTGAGGGTGGCTGGGACGACCCCGCATTGTTGTCTGGCCGGTTGATCAAGGCTCTGGAAGATACGGAGTTGCCCTTGCCGGAAGATCTTTGGTTTGCCGGCTTTGACGAAATTACGCCGGTGATCGAGAGTTTGTGCCTTGTACTGCAGAAGCGGGGCGTGAACGTCCACCATTGGATGCCAGCAGGCTGTGAATCCCAATCGCAAGGGCGGGTCGCCTATGCCGATCCCGACGAAGAGGTACGAAGCTGCGCTCAATGGGCCCGCCGTCAACTGGAAAACAAGGTTGAGCGAATCGGCATCATTGCTGTCGATATGACAGCCTATCAGGGTCGTCTACAACGCATTTTTCGTGAAGAATTAAGCCCGGCAGCCTTACTGCCGGGAACAGGCGCCGAAAAAGCTTTCAACCTGTCTTTAGGGTCTCCACTGCTGAATGAGGGCATGGTGATTGCCGCTTTTGAGCTGTTGAGCCTGGGGCAGCATGTTTCTCTGGACAGTGTCAGTTATCTGCTCCGCACGCCCTTTGTCTGGGGATATTCGGGAGAACAGAACGCCCGGGCGATTCTGGACCGGGAATTGCGTAATTTGCGGATACCGGAACTGCCGCTTAAAAGCGTCCTGCATTTTGCCGAAAGGGGGTTCAAGAAAAAACTGGGCCGTTCCGATATCTTCGCCCGGCAACTTGAAACAATCCAGGCTGCTCTATCCGATACCGAGGAGCGTCTTCCCGGGGCTTGGGCAATGCACTTCGCCGATGTCCTTGATCGGTGCCAGTGGTCGCGGGACCGAAGCCTGACCAGTCGTGAATTCCAGGTATTTTCCGCCTGGAAGGAGTTGCTGGCTGGTACCGCCAGCCTGGATGCCGTTTCCAAACCTATCCGTCGTGCTGAAGCATTGGCTTTGTTGCGACGCCTGGCTGTCGAGGAAGTTTTTCAGCCCGAGGGATCTGCTGGACCAGTGCAGGTGTTGGGAGCGCTGGAAGCGTCCGGACAACAGTTCGACGCGTTGTGGTTACTGGGGGGGCATGATGAGGCTTTGCCCGCATCGGCCTGTCCCAATGCCTTTATTCCTCCTTCTTTACAGCGTCGTCTGAAGATGCCTCATGCCGATGCCGAAAGGGAACTTGATTTTGCCCATAAGATTACTGGGCGGTTATTGACTGCAGCTCCGGAGATAGTGGTCAGCTGGCCTCTGTGCATCGATGGCCGCGACCGCCAGCCGAGTCCCTTGATTCAGCACCTGCCGTTGATTGAACCACGGCTTTCCGGCAGCCAAAGGCCGGCATTGCTTATCCAGAAGGCTTCTTTGTCCCTGGAAAGCCTGTTTGATGAACAGGGTCCATCGATTCCTGAGGGGAGCCGAATCTCCGGGGGCACGGCAATTCTTAAAGACCAGGCTCTGTGTCCCTTTAAAGCCTATGCGCGCCATCGCCTAGGGGCAAGGGGACTTTCCACTGCTGCCGTGGGCCTTGACGGCCTTGATCGCGGATCGTTGGTGCATCGTGTTTTAGAGCTCTTCTGGAAAAAAACCGGTGATTGGCAAAGTTTGACGGCTCTGGATGCCGATGAGTGGAACCAGCGTTCCCATTCTTGCGTTGAACAGGCTCTAGACGAGCTTGATTCCGAACGGCAGGTTCCCTTGTCCAACAGCCAGAGGCAGCTGGAAAAGCAAAGATTGGTGGGGCTTCTTGGGGAGTGGCTCAATATCGAAGCACAGCGGCCGCCTTTTAGCGTCGAGATTATGGAGGCGTGGCACCGGGAGACCTTCGGTCCCGTGACCTTGCAGACGCGTATCGACCGTATAGATAGGCTGGCTGACGGCTCACAGGTTATCATCGATTACAAAACCGGGTTGGCTGCGGTAAGCGATTGGCTCGGAGATCGTCCGGTAGAACCTCAATTGCCCCTTTATACCTTGGATCGTCGAAACTCTGAACTTGCTGCTGTGGCCTTTGCTAAGGTTCGGCGGGGGGATTGTTCTTTTGTCGGGCTTGGCCGGGACGATGGGTTGTTGCCGGGTGTAGCCAGTGCCAGCGACCATCCAAAGCTGGAAGGGACCGATATCGATCACTGGGACGATTTGCTGGATAGCTGGCGGCAGATCCTGCATCAACTCGGCGAAGGTTTTGCCTGGGGGCAGGCACAGGTCGATCCGATTAATGATTGGCAGGCTTGCGATCGTTGCGATTTGCACGCCTTTTGCCGGATTGCAGACTCGAATGGACAACCGGAGGAGGGGGATCAATTATGAAGTTGACCGTTGCAGTTCCCCCCGATATCCAGGCCCGGCGCCAAGCCTTGGAACCCTCGGAGTCTTTTATCGTTCAGGCCCCGGCAGGGAGCGGCAAGACCGAACTTTTGATCCAACGGATACTCGCCTTACTCGGTGTAGCTGAACAACCCGAGGAAGTGCTGGCCATTACCTTCACCCGCAAAGCCGCCGGTGAAATGCGGAACCGTCTGGTGCGTTCCCTTGAGGCGGCTCAAGGCCCGGAACCGGATGCGGATCACGCCCGTACCACCTGGCGGCTGGCCCGGGCGGTTCTGGAAAACGATGCCCGCCACGATTGGCGGCTGTTGGAAAATCCTGTGCGGCTGACGGTTCAGACTATCGACAGCTTTTGCGCCTCCCTGGTTCGCCGCATGCCCTGGTTATCCCGTTTCGGCGCTCAGGCAGCCATCGTTGAAGATGCCAACGAACTTTATCGGCTTGCTGCCGAGCGTGTATTGGCTTTGGCTGATCGTAAGGACGGTTGTGCCTTAGCCGCTTTCCAGCTGTTGTCCCATCTCGACAATCGTGTGGAACGGCTTCGGGAGCTTTTGGTCGGTATGTTGGCTCGACGGGACCAATGGTTGCGACATCTCTACGGTCATCAGGCCGATGAGCAGAGGGAGATTCTTGAGGGGGGCTTGCGTTCGTTGGTTGAAGGCGTGCTCCATCGCTTGCATCACCTGCTGACTCAGGATGAGAAAGCCGAGTTGGTGCGAATGGGGTCCTTTGCGGCGGCTAACCTGCACAACCAGGAGATAGTTAATAGCATCAGCTGTCTGGTAAATCTGCCGGAATTTCCCGCACCTGCCGCGGATAAAATAGATGCCTGGCGCGGTTTGGCTAATCTTTTGTTGACCCGTAGCGGGACTCTTCGCAAGCGTCTTGATAAAAACTGCGGCTTTCTCCCCGGGAAAAAAGAACCCCATGCATCCATGAAAGAAGCCATGGGTGTGCTGTTGGAGAATTTCGCTCAACGACCTTCTGTTGTTGCCCTGTTTGACGAAATACGCTCCTTGCCGCCTGTGGTTTATGAACCGGAGCAGTGGCAGGTTTTGCAGGCGCTGGTAACACTGTTGCCGCGAGCTGTAGGCGAGCTTTGGCTCGTCTTCAAAGAACGCGGCCAATGCGATTTTGTTCAAGTTGCTCTTTCGGCAGGGCAGGCTCTTGGCGATGTCGATGCGCCGACCGACCTGCTGCTGCATCTTGACAGCCGCATTTGTCATATCCTGGTTGACGAATTTCAGGATACCTCCTGGGGGCAGTTTTTGCTGTTGAAGAAACTTATTTCCGGCTGGCAGCAGGGTGACGGCCGCAGTTTGTTCCTGGTTGGCGATCCCATGCAATCCATTTATCGCTTTCGCGAGGCCGAAGTCGGCCTGTATCTCCAGGCCCGTCACCAGGGTATCGACCACCTGCGGCTCACCCCCCTCTATTTGACGACCAATTTTCGTTCTCAGGGAGGCATCGTTGACTGGGTAAATCAGGTGTTTCCTGCTCTTTTTCCGGATCGTGAGGACGAGGCCTTGGGAGGAGTCACTTATGCCCCCTCGGTGGCGGCCCATGCACCTCTGAATAATCCCGCTGTTTCCTGTCACCCGTCCATTGGCCGTGATGATCTTATGGAGGCTGAACAGGTGTTAAAGTTGGTGCGTCAGGCACAGGTAGAGAATCCGCAGGGTAGTGTTGCCGTACTTGTTCGCGCAAGAACCCATCTTAAGGAAATCCTGGCTGCCTTTCGCTCAGCGGGGCTGCGGTTTCGAGCACAGGAGATCGATTCCCTCGCCGAGCGTCCCGTAGCCAGGGATTTGCTCGCCCTGACACGGGCCTTGCTTCATCCTGCGGATCGAATCGCTCATCTGGCCGTATTGCGCGCGCCATGGTGCGGGTTGAGCCTGGCGGATTTGCATGTCCTGAGCAGTGAGGCTCCCGATGTCACCATGGCGGAACTGTTGCGTCAACCGCAGCGGCTCATGGGGCTTTCAGATGATGGGCGCGTGCGTCTGGAGCGGGTATTGGCTGTGCTGTATCAATCCATGACTCAGCGGGGCAGGGTATCGCTGCGGGTTCTGGTCGAAGGCGCATGGCTGGCTCTCGGCGGCCCGGGTTGTTTGGATGCTGCAGGGTTGGCCGATGCCGATGCAGTCCTGGGGTTGCTGGACGAACTCGATCAGGGGGGCGACTTATTGCCCTTTGAAGCACTGGCCGAAAAACTTGAAAAACTCTATGCCGCTGCCGACCCCCTCGCCGACGAATCCCTGCAGGTTATGACCATCCACAAAGCCAAGGGGCTCGAATTCGATACGGTGATTCTGCCGGGACTCGGCCGTCGGCCCCGTGCCGAAGAAACGGTACTCATGCGTTGGCTCGATTTGCCTGAAACGGGATTGCTTCTGGCGCCCCTTGCCCCCTTGGGGAGAGGCACCCGGGACGGTATTTACGATGCGATTGGTCGTATCGAAAAGCAGAAAGGCGATATGGAGCTTTCCCGACTACTGTATGTCGCCGCCACCCGAGCTAAAAAACGTTTGCATCTGCTGGGGTATGCCAAGCCTGTTGGCGAGCAGGAGAACCGTCCCGAAAGCGGGTCCTTCCTTGCCAAATTATGGCCCGCCGTGGCCGAGGAATTTGATGGGATAGAACGCCTTAGTGCAGTGGTAAACGACGAAAAACCAGAAAATATCCGCTTAATACAACGACTGCCCGGTGACTGGCTACTGCCAGACCTTCCCGGCGGTTACGCCAGGACAGGAGTGGATGTTTTGCAGCCCTCATCGGTAACAGGGGGGGCTGAAGAAGCTACCCTTCAGCCTGCAACGGAGGAAGGGCGTCATATCGGTACGGTTATCCATCAATGCCTTGAGGTTGTTGCTCGAGATGGATTGAAGGCCTGGCCGACGGAAAGACTAAATGTCGAACAACCTTTGTGGCGCATTCGTTTAACCCGGTTGGGTATTGCAGCCTCCCGATTGGATAATGCCGTCGATAAGGTAAAGCAGGCCCTGAAAAAAGCCCTTCAGGGTGAAAGGGGCCGCTGGTTGCTGGCTGAACACCAAGAGGCCGTATGTGAATTGGCCCTATCCGGGCTGGTCGACGGGGTTCTGGTGCATGCCGTCATTGACCGTACCTTTATCGATGACCGGGGGGTGCGATGGATTATCGACTATAAAACCAGTGCGCCAGACAATATGGATTACCAAGCCTTTTTAACCGCAGAGGGCGAGCATTACCGCGGCCAGCTTGCCATTTACCGTCGTTTGTTTGAGGAATTCGAACCGACTCGAGAAATCCGCACGGCTCTATATTTTCCCTTGATCGACGGATGGTACGAAATTTCACCTTAGCCCAGTCGTTATTTTGCTCTGCAGGTAAAGACGCTCGAATATAGGCACGTGAGACTTTCCGTTCTAAAACAAGACAGATAGGCTCGTAAACAGCCATTTGCAGCGAAAGATTCTTGATTTTTTATTTAATATAAGTCATTGTAGCTAAAACGCTGTTTTATGATTTTGGGACGACTTGATATGAGTTTGCTTGATGCGCTGGAACCAATACCAACGTGCTGTAATTAATTGGAGCAGGAAAATTTATCCAGAGTCTAGAAAGGGGTACCGTAATGCCTAAATACGTAATTGAACGTGAAATTCCCGGAGCTGGGGACCTGACGGCTGAAGACCTCCAGGCGATATCTCAAAAATCCTGTGGCATTTTGGAAGGCTTAGGACCGCAGATTCAGTGGGTAGAGAGCTATGTGACCGCGGACAAGATTTATTGCATCTATATTGCCCCTAATGCAGAGATGGTTGTAGAGCATGCCCAGCAGGGTGGTTTCCCTGCAAACAGTGTCGCTGAGGTAAAGACCGTTATCAGCCCGATTACTGCCGAAGGTTGATGGCATCGTAATATGTCCGCTCTAAGGCGTTACGGTGTTATAATTGGACCTCGACATACGAGATGTATGCCTTCATCCCTGAAAAAACACCAAGCCTTGTAGGACGAAAACTTTGCTTAGCCATCCTGTAAAATGTTCAGGAATGCATAAAGCTTAAACCCGGAAGTAGTTACAGGTTCTACATAGCGCTATATTTATTCTTGGTCCTGCTCTTAAACGGGCAGGATTTTTTTTGGCGAAGAAAAATAGATGATTTGGTGGCCTGCAGCAGTCTGGGCCATTGACGCCGGGGTGTTGACGAATTATATTGTTTCCCGGTATCTTGAAGACAATATGTTTCGATTCGTAAAAGGCATTACAACATCTGTAAAACGGTTTATCCAGAGGATCCGATGGGGCGGTTCATGCGGGTTTTGTGGGCATTATTTTAAGGAGAGGTGGTAATAATGATTTTTCGAAACAAGTGTATGGCCTGTGATTACTGGACTGTTTTTGATTTGCAGGTGAACGGTGATAAGGCAGTGAAGACTTGTACCCATTGCCAGGATTCTACCGAGATTGTTTGGGACAGTAATGCTGAAACTTTGATTAAAGACGGCGAAAAAGATGTTCGTGCATTAGAAGGACATTTTCCTGCATTGGCCGGTTTGAAAAACCGCGGGGATCATGTCCGTTTTTAAAGGGCAGGAAGTGCAAGTAGTTCTCTCTATAAACAAGGCATTAATTCAATGATCAACAAACGAGAAGTAAAGCCGATTTTGCATCGGCAAAAATGTACTAATTGCGATTTTTACACCATATATCAAGCCGTTCCCATAGGTGAAAAGGCGATTGATACCTGCACCCATTGTCAATATGCGGTTGAGATTCCCTGGGATCACGAAATCAAAGCGGCTTTTAAGAACAAAGAGAAGTTTTTGAAAGGTCTGGAAGAATTTTATCCCGAGATTGCAGAGCTGAAGAATCCCGGAGATCATATTTCGCTGGATGATTAATTCAACGATTTATGTAGCTTGAATTCAATGTGGAGGAAATGATGATTCTCAGATTGTTAATTGATGATGCGGAAAAGGCTCGGGAAAGAGGGCTGGAGACGGTAAACGAACTGGTCAATAATGAATCTTTCTGTGCGGGCTCCGCAGGCTACCCTGTTTTTCAGTTGCCCGACGAGACGATGCTGGATTGTCAAACATTCCGCGAGTTGCGTGATGAATGCGGGGCGCGGATCGAAACCGATAATATCTCCAAACTTTGCCTGGGGATAGGGATTCCCCGAGATGAACCCGGTGTAACTGTTATTGATTGATATTGATAAAAATTGTTTTTACCAACTGTTTCTGCAAAAAGCCTCCGTTTCTATGAAATGGAGGCTTTTTTATGTTTTTCACCATTGTTTAAAATAGCTTTATAGCATTGGTCAATATTCAAGAGTGGGGGAGCAACCGTACGTGTTGTCACTCGAGATCGTAACCACTGTCTTTGAGTTTATTTTCGATTATTTGTCGCGCATCTGCTTCGGAAAGCATAGTCACGTCAGTTGAAGATTCCTTTTTTGAATCGGTATGGTGGCGATAAAGGACATTTTTCTTGAGGTTTAAGCCGTACCATGTGCCATCAACAATGACTGAAAAGGTGCCCATACTATAAAAGGGGGGACGATAGTGTTCTGCCACTCGCCAGCCATTAGTCGCCTGACTTAGTTTTCCAGGGATGACGCTTACGATTGGATCGGGTTGTCGTGTTTCAAGGTCCAGCAGAGAATGACCGTTCATCCAGGACGGAATGGGAACTTTTAAATACTCCAATATTGTTGGCGCAACATCTATCTGTTGACTTGGTATGTCCACTACCCCCGATCTGCTGCCTTGAGGAAATCTTACAATCATTGGTACAGCCTGCCATGGAGTAAATTGGTGACCGTGATCTGAGGTAAGGATAATCATTGTATTGTCCAGTAAATCCTTTTCTTTCATATTGGCAAAGAGCTTGGCCGCGTATCCGTCAAAATTCAGTATCGCATCATCATAAAAGTCGAGCATCCATTCCTGATCTTGTATTTTGTCTTTTGAAAATTGCTGTATTGATGGACCAAACTTAGGGCCGTGAGTACCAAGTAAGTGAACATGAAGGAAGAATGGTTGCGATGCAGTTTCGATTGTGCTTATGGTTCGATCTAGAGTCTGTTCGTCAAGACGATTTTCGGAGCCAGTGTGTGTCACTATAAAGTAAGGGTTACCGAGGTCCCTGATGTATGTCATGTGGGCCAAACGGTCCATAAGTCTTTTTGCGAATTGTTCAAGGAAGTAGATTTCTCCATCGAAACGAACTTGCCATGTCCTAGGTAGCCTGGAAGCAAACTGAATGTCGCTTTCCCGTCTAAAATTGGCCAAATCAAAAGCACCGCGCATATTAAGATCAAAGGGGTCTGCGTAATATTCGAGACTGACATCCATTGTGTAATAGCCAAGAGAACGTAAAATGCCGGGTAAGTGTTGAAAGGATTCGATGCCTCGAAAGATGTCCGGTCGGTAAATAACTTTGCTGCAAGTTGGCAATCGCCCACTTAGAAGAGCCATGAGCGAACCTGTGGTATGAGAGGCGTTTACGAAGTGGCCCTTGAACTTCAGTGTTTCGTCTTTTAGCGAATCGATAAAGGGTGTTGTCTCTCGGGAATAACCGTAAGCCGACATGTTGGCCGCTCGGAGGCCGTCAGTGGATAAAATAATGATGTTGGGGCGTGGCCCTTTTTGAACACTGGTCGGCAGACCTGGTTTGGGAACTGATATGTTGGCGCGTTTCATGAGGGAAAATGAAACAAGCAATATTGCAAAGAAGGCCAATATTTGAAGTGATCGGACAGCGCTTTTAGGCCAAGGGGTGTGCGTAATGCGTTCGAGCTTTTTCAATATGTCTGCGGCCACAGCCAACAGTAGTATGAGGTAGGCAATACGCCACCATCCAGTGACTGAACCGATGTTGACAGCCAAGAGGGTATGGGTGAAGTTGTCCAGCATTAGCAATGTGGCAATAGCAAACAGGCTGGCAGGAAAACCAAAAAATAGAATTCTGGTGACAGTCTTGTTTCGACACTTGAATGCAATCCCAAGGCTAAGTCCAAATAAAGGCATTACGATAATGCTAACGGCCAGCGTGACCAATAGGGCTAACTCGAAATTATGGACCAGAGTTGAGCGAGAGAGAAAAGACGGTTTGGTTATCTGAAACAGCCATTCGGAGTAAACTAGAAAAGTAATAGAGGCAAACCAGAGAACTAAGGCTTTTGCTGCTGAGAAATGAGTCATAACCGGTCCATCTATCTTCAGTAAGGTTCAGTGAAGTAAAGAGTGCGGGTCCCACAAGGAAGTTTTTCTATATTTCGGATTGTGAAATAGGACCGCAGAGTCTCCTCAAAAAACTCAATATTATATTCAGAATAGTTGTCGGTCTTGTTTCGCAGTAATCGTTGAACAAGCGGGTCTTGTCTGGATACAAATTCAATGATTAATGCAGAATCTAGAGACCTCAGCCAAGCAACAAAAGCGGCCAGGGGGATATTGGCCTGAATGACCATGTGGTGCAACAATGCAAGGCATAAAGTTAGGGACGGAGCCCCTCTTGTCAACAGGTTCTTGCGTTCCTGTCCTCTCCAGCCTAGAGAGGGTGAGGGATCGGCAAGGTTGATCACAAGAGGGAGAATGTTGGTTTTCTTTTCATGTTTTAGTTGCTGATAGAACTTGTCAACGGCAAGATGGTCAGAATCCATGGCCACAACATAGTCAGAGTATTCAGCAAGAATGCGTGAATATGCTCCTACATTACAGCCCAAGTCCCAGGCCAAAGGCCAACGCTGAACGGACGCAGCTTTTCGCACAAAGGATTCTTTGACCTGACGATCCTTTTCGGCATAAGCATGTTCCTGATCATAGCTTACCCAAGGGGATTGACGCTGTTTCCAAGTTAGTTTGCCAACAAGTTTTTGAAGTCTTGATATGTTTGCCTGAATCAGTTCTTTGGCAAAGCCGCTATCCTGCAGCTGTTTTTTTACACTATTGGTTGATTTTTCAAAGGCCTTTTGCAGGCGAGCATGCAAGTTGACATGGATCAAGACGCCAGGTCGCAATAGGTCCCGCCAGGAAACCAAATGGTTGAAGTATTCCGGTTCAAAGCCGTCAATGTGTCCTCGAAGCCAGTAGTGAAATGGCACATTTTTATATGCTTGCAGCATAAGCGGGTAAAGAAACAACTGACAAAATTGACGGTACCCAACCCAAGGTTCGCCTGGTGCCCATGGCTCAAAGGACGGAATATCGATAAAGATCGGATGGCACCCCTGCCATTGGATATTAAAGGATGATGAATCCTTTAATATCATATTTTCCTCCAATGCCTCTTGCAGTAATTGCAGTTGTAGTAAAGCCGCATCCCGCAAAGCATGAAAGGGCCACTCATAGGGATAGGATACAAAAGAGATAGGATCGTGTTTGAGAATAGCGGCCCATTTTTGAGTTTGCAGCGAGGGCAGATCCTCTTGGTCTGGATCGATTTCTACCGTTGAAGGCAGGTGGCCGGAACGGCAGGCAGTAGAGTAAAATGCAGTGCTTTTCAATTCTTGCCAATGACGCAACGCCTTTTCGCTAATGCCTCGAAACACTTCATTTCGGTGGTAAAAAACCTGTCCATTGCTGTCTCTAAAAGATCCTTCGTCATTGAAGGTGATGGAGGCGTCAAAACAATCATTTTTCTGAAAACGAGAATTTTTTGACATGTTCATTGATCCGTCTCAGATTGAATTTTGTCTTTGTTGAAAATAACTGTCCTTAGTTTTCGCCAAAAAATACGTCCTAGAAGACCTATTCCGGCGATTCCTCCTAGGATAATCTGAAGGACCATGCTTCCAGTGCCGGGGTCAAGATAGGCATGTGACGGACTGGGAACAAGCATTACCAATGAAAGAGTAATTAAGATTCTTAGGAAATGCATAGTCTCTCCTTGTGTTAAATGATTTGAGCCCAGCGTTAACGGTTTATTGTCAGAAAAATGTTCTTTTATGCAGTTCGTTTATTTAATTGATGGTAAAAAAGTTTGCGTTTTGTCTATAAAAACTACCAGTTTTTCAGCACCTTTCCAGATAGTTGCTGTCAAAAGCATGCTGAAATAACCGTCTATCGCATAATGCCAGCCGAGATGCACAGATCCGATCTGAATCGCTACGGCAAACAGCACAAAGACCAAACCAATCTTTGGGTTTAATTTGTAATAGACCAAGGCAAGTAAAACGGCTATGGAAACATGCATGCTTGGCATGGCGGATATCCCTCCCAGGGGCATGAAGACGCCATTTGTGTGAGATTGCCATAGGACATCTTGTATCTGAACCGCTTTTAGTTCAGGAATCGACCTCAGATAGGCCATCATAGACTGGTAGGGATCGGGTACGCTGTTGACAACTTTCGCAAAATAACAAGGTCCTGCCGAAGCAAATACCTTAGCCAAAATGTTGCCTATGATGATCCAACTCAACATAAGAGTCAGAAAGAATTGCAAGCGCAATGATCTTCTTTTGCTGAGGATCATCCAAAGCAAGGTGTATAAAAATAGAGACCCCCAGCAGAGGTAAAGAAAATCAAGAACTCGAGTCGAAAACTGGTTGCCAAAGATAGGTTGCAGCAATTCCCAAGGTGTATTCCCCCCATGTAAAAAATAATCAATTTTGTGAAGATTGAGATCTAATGTCTTCCCGTCAATTATAGGAATAGTTTGTTTAAGGCTACTATAAGAAAAATTAAAAAATGGAATGAGGGGGAAAATCATCAAAAACCGGAAAAAAGACTTTTTTGATAGGTAGTCAATTCTTAATCTAGACCAACAATTTGACAACCCTAGAAATCCTTGGTCTTTATTTTCAAAAAGATACAGAATGCTTTTTGTTGCCCAGAAAACAAAAATAAATGGAATTAAATACGGTATTAATATAGAAAAATAAAATAGGATGTATTCATATATATCGTCAGAGGGTAGGGGGCTGGACAGAGTTGCGAAATAAAAATAAACTACACATATAAGTGCAAAAACTACATGATCAATGCCAACGGCTTTTAAATTCCTATACATAATAAATAGTCACTTAAGAGTTAATAGTTACAAGGAGAATTTTAGAATAAATCATTAAAAACCGATGGTCAGGCAATAAACTCTCTCTTTAACCAAAAGGGTATATTTATTTATAAGGTTTATGCATTTCCAGTTGAATTGACGGTTATATTTCACCGCCCCCAAGTAGACGATTTCACTACCCAACCCCGGTCCCCATTTTCGTGCCTAACTTTAAGCCAGTCCTCCTTTTCTGCAAGTACCTTGAAGGTTACGCCTTGAGATGCCTTAAATAGGATCGGGTGGGTTTTCCCAGGTCCTTTCCGTATGTTGACACTGGGTGTTTCCACGACGACCGCTTTTTCTGGTCCTACTTGATCGACCTTAATCCAGCCAATCTGTCCTTTATAATCCCTGACTTTCAGGTACCCATCGCTGCTTTCAATGACCGAAAAGGGGTAATGTCTGGGGACCTTTAAAGTCTCATAGGCGTATTGACCCCCTGGTTGGGACCATAGCGAGGCAGTATGGACCGTTACGGATAAAATTTCTGCCTGACATAAGGAAATATTAAATAAAAGGAAAATTATCAAGAGAAAGTATTTCATTTTATTTCTCCAGAGTAGAATAAATTCAATCTTTAGTTAAACTATACATGTGATTACCTCGTTTTCAATTTAGGGAGGATTGCATGTCAAGAAAGAATAGCCACTGCTTATCTGTTATTGTCCCTGCCTATAACGAACAGAACCGAATTTCATCCACGTTGCCAAAGCTTTTGAGAGAAGTTGAGAGAAGATTTCTTGATTTTGAAATAATTGTAGTTGATGACGGAAGTGATGACGATACGGCAACTATTGTTAAAAAATTTATAGCCAACCATAACAAAGTTCGATTGATAAGTTACAGACACAACATGGGAAAAGGGCATGCGGTAAGGACCGGCGTGCTGGCAGCAAGAAAAGATTATGTACTTTATTGTGACGCCGACCTATCAACTCCTTTCAGAGAGGTTCGGAAATTAATAAAGGCCCTGGATGAAGGTTCAGATATCGCTATTGGCTCAAGAGCCATTAAGGAAACCCGGATATTGAAAAGACAACCAATATATCGGGTTCTCATGGGAAAAACTTTTAACAAAATTGTAAAACTTCTTGCTGTTTCAGGAATTAACGACACACAATGCGGTTTTAAGTGTTTTAAATTGCCAATAGCTATCGATATATTCAGGGACTGCTACATTGATGGATTCAGTTTCGATGTGGAAGTTCTTTATGTCGCCAAAAAAAGAGGCTTTAATATTAAAGAAATCGGTGTCCTATGGGCGAATGACACTCAAAGCAAGGTACACCCTGTTTTTCATTCACTCCAAATGTTTAAAGATTTGCTGATCATTCGAAGTTATGCACTGTTTGGTTATTATGGCCGTGGGGTCGGCTTGCGCAACAGGACCGAAGCCTCATCATCTTGATAAATCTGGCTCCAGCGATTACCAGCGATCAGATATCTCACTAATGGCGTGTCATGGGGGAAGAGCACCCAGTTAATGTCGCGCTGGTCCAGAATCGTTTCAATATCCTCCTCTATTGAGACGATCTTCCTGTATTCAGAGAAAACCTCCTCTCCATACATATCTGCGCGGCCATCGATGAATACGGGCTGTGAAGGTTCAAGGGCGTAAATCAGATAACCACCCCAACCGTATTTATTGAACATTTTTCCTGGTAAGGGGTTGGAATTAAGATATTCAACGGCAGCGACGGGATGGTTTTCCGGTTTTACCGGGATAATAGACATCATGTAGGGCCGCAATGAAGAATGAAAATTGCTGGCCAAAAACAAACAAAAAAACAGCCCTGCCGTAGCAAGCAATCCGGAATAGGGTGATAGACGAAGGTCCGTTTTGGGAATTTCCTTTTTTCTAATGGGTAATCGGTCTTTCAACTGATTTCCGATTTGCGCCAGCAGGGGAATCAGAAACACGGATGCCATGCTGATGTATCTACTGTGCGCCAAGGAAGCATTGACCCAAAAAATAAGGAGTAAGCGATTTGTCCAGCTAATTTTTAATCGAGGTAATGTAGCGAGAAAAATAACAGCGAGTAAATAATATCGAAAAAAGACTTCTTTCTGCATGTCCGGAGCCAGCCATTCGCCGATGCCGGTGGTAAAAACTTTCTTGGTAACTAAAAATGGGAAAATTAACAGGTGATAGCCAAAAGGGTTTAGCCCGGAGGCCAGAATGCTGAGTAAAAGTATGATCAGAGGGGTTCTTTGGGTATTTAAGATATTGCGCCATTGGGATAGTCCTGCTGAACACATTTCATCCAGCATGGCTCCGGCTATAAATATGCCTTGAAGTGCCAGCGCAAGAATAAAACCGCCATGAAGGTTGGCCCATAGAGCAACAAGCAAAGGGATCCAATATCTTGATCGACCGCCCTGCAAAAGTAATCCAAAAGTGCAAACACCGAACAGCCAACTGAAAATGTGCGGTCTTGCCAATAGATGAGTCATGGAAAAGGCGAAGGCTGTTGAAACCCATAACAGTGCAAGCCAGTCGTGGGTCAAACGGCGGGTGATCCGAAATAAAATCCAAAAACTCAGGGCTGCAATGAAAAAGAAGAATAAGGCTACGCCCTGTAAGCCGCCGTACTTGTGAAGCGTAGCCATAATAATTTCGGCCAGCCACTCGTGGGCCGTCCAGGGGATTCCGCTCACGGTATGGGAAAAAATATCATGGGTTAGAATGCGCCCTTGCTCGAGCATGGTCATGCCGGCTTTGACATGCCAAAAAGTATCCCCATCCAACAATGCCTTGCCGCCATCGAAAATAAACAAGGAGGCAAAGACGATAAAACAATACAGACCTGGGATGTCAGGCAAAATGGCGAGCGAACGCGGTAGAGATTTCATATGATTGATTAATAGTCCAGGCTTGGTGGAAAAACGAATCACTCCGGCTTATTGCTTAAGTGACCAAGTTGTTCAAGGTTTTGCTGTGCCCGGACGTAAAAAGAAGGTTCCAGTTGCAAGGCCTTTTTGAAGGCTTTCTTCGCTTGCTGCCAATCGCCGCGGGTCATAAGAATGTAGCCGAGGTTGTTGTAAGCCGCCGCCTGCCCAACAGTATCCTGAAACAGACTTAGAGCTTCGTCGGTTTGGTTATTCAGCAGATAGGCGGCTCCCAGATTGTTTTTTGCTCGTTTGTTGTCGGGATCCAGGACCAGGGCTTTGTTGAAGCTGTTTGCCGCATCCTTGTGTCTGCCCTGTAAGAGATAATTAAACCCTAAATTATTATGAGCGGCAGAAGAGTGAGGTTTTAAAGAGATCACTTTTTTATAAAGGGGCTCAGCGTAGGTAAGTCTTTCCTGGCCCATATGGTCGTTGGTTATCGCCAGCTCGGTAAGAACTTCCGGGTTTTGGGGGGCATTTTGATAAGCCTTGTTAAGAAGTACCAGAGATTCGTCCAGATCCCCGCGATTCCTTGCGATACGCCCCATTAAGGTCAAGACTGCCACATTGTTTTCTTCTTTTTCTAAAGCTTGCTTCAGCAATTTTTGCGCTTCATCGAGCTGTCCTTCCTGTATAAGCAATTTGCTCAATCCGATGGACGCTGCCATGGATTCAGGTTTTTTCAAAAGCGCTTTTTGATAGTGCAGGGTCGCCAATTGTTTATTACCGTTTTTTTGGTATTGGTCTGCCTTATTGATCAATTGTTCATAAGAAAGGTTGGCGATTTTTTTGGAAGGATCATTGTCTGCAGACGCTTCCTCGATGGTGAGTTTAGACAGGGAAGTGTACTGAGTCGTAGAGGTACACCCTGAAACAAGCAGGGCTAAAAGTATAGACAGGGCAAGGTGGATGTACGTGGACTGGCCATAACAAAATGGATGGAATAGTTTCATTGGATTTCTCCTTGCTATTATTACAAGACATCTGCATGGAAAATGGCCGTGGGACCAGCAACTATCCACCCATCGCGGGGAATAGCACTTTGATGATTCGGATTACCCCGGGGCCGATCAATACGACAAAGATAGCGGGGAATATAAAACAAACCAACGGAAAAATAAGTTTAACGGTCGATTTGGCAGCGATCTCTTCGGCAATCTGACGTCTTTTAACCCGCATGGCATCCGAATGTACACGAAGAGCTTTCGCCAGACTGGTGCCAAACCGGTTGGTTTGAACCAGGATGGTCATTAAATTGTTAATTTCAGGTACGCCGGTTCTAAGCGACATGTTTTTAAAGCATTCCGCGCGATTTTTACCAGCTCGAACTTCCAGGTTGGTTAAGGAGAATTCATCGCTCAGGTCGCTGCAGATGGGACGGATTTCATCGCCAACCCGTTTGAAAGTCATGTCGAGGCCAAGCCCGGCTTCGACGCAGATGACCATCAAGTCGAGGGCGTCAGGCAGGGCCTTGGTGATTCGCTTCTGGCGTGCCCGGCTGAAAATACCAATGATACTGTCGGGAAGGCCAAAGCCGATAATCAGTAGCAACAGGACCAGAAGGACCCGAACCAGGGAAAATGAATAAAAGGCTGTTGCGGCAAGATAGATCGCAGGAAAAAGTATAGCCAACAGCACTTTGGCGGTAAAGAAATACTGGTATGCATGCTTTGAACGGTAGCCGGCCTGAATCAGGCGTAGCCGTGACCGTTTGGCAATTTCGCCGCTCTGGGGAGCAATTAATTCATTGATTGGTTGGGTAACCCTGGTTACAAAACCACTATCGCTGTCATCCAGTAATTTGGGTTTGGCGTGTGTGCCGGTATCGCCGTGAGGTACGAGGCGCTCAAGTCGTTCTTCAGTGGGATTCGGCCTGAGGAAAAAATAGTAAATGCCGTAAACCGCCAATGCAACTGCGCAAAATACCAGCAGCAACAAACCGAAATAGATGCGGTTGTCAACGATCCAGAAATAGTATGTCATTATCTGGTTCATAAGGACCCCTTATATATCGATGGTTACAATGCGCTTGATCAAGATAGCACCAACAATCTGGCTGATGACTGCGCCGAACATCATGAACCTGCCTAACTCTTCATTCCACAGCAGAGACAGGTAAGTGTAATTTGCAAAATAGATATAAAGAAAAAGAAAGATGGGTAAACTGATAAGAACGCCTGCAGACATTCGTCCTTCAGCGGTTAGAGCTTTTACCTGCCGGGCGAATTGGATACGTTCCCGTATCAGGCGACTGATATTGTCGAGTATCTCTGCAATGTTGCCACCTGTTTCACGTTGAATCAGGACGGAGATGGTGAAGAATCGCAAGTCTGTACTTGGAACCCGGGCACAGAGATTTTCAAAGGCCTCCTGAAATGTCAAACCGAGATTTATTTCATCTACGGCTGCGCCGATTTCAGACTTGATGGGATCGTCCATTTCCGTAGCGACCATCTCCAGTCCACTGGTCAGGGCGTGACCGGATCTCAGTGCCCGGGCCAGCAGGTCGAGAGCTTCAGGCAACTGCTCTTGAAATCGGTTGAAATAATTTCTTTCGGCCACCTTGAGGGCTATAAAAGGTAAAATGAGTAACAGTATGCCCAGGCCATAGGCGGTAATGGTTTGCGGAAGAATTTTTAGGCCGAGCAGGGTTCCAATGGTGGCCAGGGCTATGGTTCCAATAATGAATGCCGTAGGATTTAACGGTATGCCAGCTTTGAGAAGCAAGCGGTCGAGGCTGCTCACCCGAGGCATTTTGAGGGCCAGGCTTTCAAAGGCTCCTACATCTTTAAGAACGCGTTCCCGATATTTTTTAAGTTTTTCCTGGCCGTGTTTACCCCCGGCAGAGATGTAGTAGAGTCGTTTTTTGATGATATGTTTTTCGGCAAACCGACTCTCGCTCCATGCCAGGAAAATCATGCCGACCAGAGAAACGGTGAAAAGAAAAACAGCGGCCAGTAGTAATAAAGTTAATACATCCACGGTGCCTCCCGTCATTCAAAAGATTTGCCGGAAAAGAACAAATCTTCCGGCAGGTTGACGCCGGCAACCTCAAGCTTGTCGGCAAACTTGGGCCGGATACCGGTTGCCCGGAACCGTCCCAGCACCTTGCCATTCTTGTCGATACCAGTTTTTTCAAAAACAAAGATGTCCTGCAATGTTATGACATCGCCTTCCATACCGACTACCTCGCTGATAGACGTTACCTTCCGGGTACCGTCAGTCAGGCGGGCGGTTTGAATAATTACATCAAGAGCAGAGGAAACCATGAAGCGCATGGCATGCTCGGGGAGATCGATACCGGTCATGAGAATCATCGATTCCAGTCGCGTTAGTGAATCTCTCGGTGTGTTTGCATGGATGGTTGTCAGCGACCCCTCGTGGCCGGTATTCATGGCCTGAAGCATGTCAAATGCTTCGGAGCCGCGAACCTCGCCGATGATAATTCGATCCGGGCGCATCCGCAGACTGTTTTTTACCAGATCGCGCTGACTTACCAGGCCGGTACCTTCGATGCTTTCCGGTCGGGTTTCAAGCCTTACAACATGCTCCTGCTGCAATTGGAGTTCGGCTGAATCTTCAATGGTGACAATTCGTTCATTGCCGGGAATGAACCCGGACAGGATGTTCAGCAGAGTCGTTTTACCGGCGCCGGTACCGCCGGAAATCATGATGTTGAGTTTGGCCTGTACGCAGCCTGAAAGGAGGAACGCCACGTCCGGGATCAGGGTTTTAAAATTGATCAGATCATCCATCTTGAGCGGATCAACGGAGAAGCGACGTATCGAGAGGATAGGGCCGTCGATCGATAAAGGTGGAATAATGGCGTTTACACGGCTGCCATCCGCCAGTCGGGCATCGACCATCGGTGATGACTCGTCGATACGACGGCCGACCCTCGAAATAATACGGTCGATAATATTCATCAGGTGAGCGTTGTCGATAAACCTGGCATTGGTCTTTTCCAGAAGACCTTTTCGTTCCACATAAATATTTTTGTAGGTATTGACCAGGATATCGGAAATGGTCGGATCTTTAAAAAATGGCTCGATAGGACCAAGGCCAGTCAATTCGTCAAGAATTTCCTCGGCAAGGGCCTTTTTTTCCGCTTCGTTAAGAAGGGCTTTTTCCTCGCTAAGGAAATAGTCGATGATCTTGACGATTTCGACACGTACTTCCGCCGCATCCATATTCTCTAATGCCGAAAGATTAGCCTCTTCGACAAATCGATTATGGATTTTGTGCTTGATGTCGTAGAAAAATGCAACCCTTTCGCCGCTGGCGGCTGCCTTTGGGTCGGTCTCTTCGGCTGAGGGCTTTTCCCGTTCCCATAAATTTTTGAATGCCATAACAGACCTCCTAAATAGCGCGCCCGAAGGTTCCACGGATGCCACGGAACTTTTCGTTTGTTTGTTGTTTGGTCAGCGTTTCGGCGAAACTGGTAAGATTCTTGGACAAGGGGCATCCTGGACTGAATTTAAGAAGCGGTATGCCCTTGTTGATTGCACTGATAACACTCTTGAAGTCATTTGGAAACAACCAGGAAACTCTCTTTTCCAGGGTTTTTTCGACTTCGGTCAAAGACAACGTACCGCCCTTGATAAACCGGTTGGCGATCACTTCGATTTTGTCCGAAGGGACTCGATGCTTTTCAAGTAATTCACACAAACGGGCGGCATTTCGAATAGCCGGAACCGACAGGTCAATAACGACAAAGATCTTTTCCGATGCATCAAAGGCTTCAAGGGAGCACTCGTTGATCTGCATCGAGGTGCAATCGATAACCAGGTGGTCGTATAGTTTTTTTCCTAGTTCGATTATCGCTGAAATATGCTCGCCATTTATTCCCTGGCATTCGTTCGGACTGGTTGGGGCTGCAAGAAAATCCAGCTGTTTAAATGCCTTTGTAATGGCTGCTGAAAGGAAAGAGGCATCCATGCGGTGAAAGTTTTTAACCAGGTCGCTGATCGTTGTCTCAGGAAGTATGTCGAGCATTACCGAAGCGTCGCCGGATTGGAGGCTGAGATCCATCAGGGCAACGTTGGTGTCTTTTTTTTGTGCCAGAGCGTAAGCGGTGTTGACGGCGAGTACCGATGCGCCAAGCCCGCCTTTGCTGCTGATAAAGCTGTACACCGAACCACGGGCAATCTTGCCTTCGTTGGCAAGTTTGGCGCGGATGTCTTCAACGGCATTGTGAAGAACTTTGGTATCGATCGGCGTAACAAGATATTCCGCTACGCCGGCTTTCATGACTTCGATTATATGTTTCGGGCTTTGATCTGCGGCGACGACGAAGTAAGCAGCATCTGGAAACGATTCACGGAGCAGTGCCAGATGATTGTTTAGCTGCTGACAGTCTTGACGGTCGTCGATAATTATGATTTCCGGACAATCTTTAACGGCAACAGCCCCTTTTTCGCCCACGGAGTCGAACCACTGAACGGCCTCCACGTTAGGAATGGCTTCCAGGGTCTTTAAGACCTCCGTGGCAAGGTGGTTGTCGGCCAATTCGACGGCTATGATTAGGTTGTTGGCCATTTCATTCAATCCTTCATGTTGGCAATAAATCTAGGGGTTGATTATCTCTATTCCACCAATCCTGGAACGCTTCCAAGGGTGCCATAATTGCCGCCGCCGCCACGTGTGTCATCGGCTTCGACAAAGTCGCAAAGAACCTTGGCTCGCACATTTTTATCCGGCGGTCCGACCACGTCATTAACCAACACGTACGCAAAGCCGACAATTTTGATGGTTTGATTCGGATTGGAGCAATCGTTCCGATCGTAGACCGGTACAGTTGTGGGCCATTCGTGCATGTTTCGCGGTGTTCCATCAGGATAGGTGGCCGCAGTACCATTGGAATCTGGGTTTAAACTCCCGTCAGGATTATTACAGGTGGTAATCCCTCCATTTACGCTTTCACACAATGGCACCTCATCGCCATGGCCGGTGGCATCGGTGATGGGATCGCCATTCGCATCAAGAATGGGCGTTTCAGGGGCGCTTACATCGTAGCCATGGCTCTGAAAAGCGCTCATCAGGGCATTGAATGTCTGTACACTGAGGTCGCCACCGATAAAGGAATATTCAATCTGTCCGGCAATGGTACGTGGGCTGCTCAAATCCCCATCCAGAATGTTTCGAATTTTTCGATCATTGGACGGCAGCGAATCGAAAGTGTGCCAGCCGGCACAGGAATCAGGATCATTGGATGGCGAGAAGGCGATTGTGTCGTTGCAGGCGTTATTGTCAAACCACCAGCGGGATATGCCGATGGGCAGTTCTATTTCGCCCGGTTCAGCCGTGCTCTGACCGCTTAAGGCGGCGGTTGCCCGTGCGCTGATCCCCATGGTGTCAACATTGAAAATTCGTGCAAAAAAGGTGCTGATGGGACCGTTTGCGGAGCCGTCCCGTCGGACGGTAACCCGCACCGCATTGGGCTGATTTAAAGTTTCGGTTAAGGGATCACCGGCGCTTGCAGTAAAATCCCAATCACCGATGACCACATCGTCACTATTGACGGTAAGGTTACTGATGTTACCAGCATAGTTTTCCAGGGCAGCTTCCTGGGCGATGGGTTTGATGTCTGCTGGGTTTGCGACATAGGTCTGTTGCTCGTCGTAACTAAGCCCTTGATAGATAGTTCCCAGTTCTCTGGTCGCCGCTAATGCAGCAGCATCGGCGGCATTCTGTAACTCGTTGCGAACAACATGCCGGTAGCCAAAATCAATGGCAAAGGCTGCGACAGCCAATAAGACGAAAAGGACAATGGCTACCAGGGCAATTACCGCTCCGTGATTGTTATTAAGTACGATATGCTCTCGTATTATACGTCTCATGCTGGTTACCTCTCATACCCGTAAGGCGCTTATTCCGCCCGCATAGTCGAACTGGCGAAAAGCGTCTTTGTGCCGGCAATGCTGGTTATGAAATCAGGTATAATCAAGAAATCGTAATTGTAGCTCACTTCTACGGTCAGATAGTCTTGAGCGGACACCAGACCCGCTGTACTCGGATCGCCCACCACATCGTTTATCTTGACGACGACCGCCGGGGCCGGGGGGGCACCACTGTTGAAATTAACCAGATAATTATTAAGGTAGTTGTTGACCACCGTCGTGATTTCCCCAGTCGACTTTCGAGGCGTTTGAACAATGATTCCGGTTCTTGCGCCTTCTCTGGAAGCATTGGTGATCATGGCCTGGTTGTAGAGGATAAAGCTAAATTCAACGATTCCGAAGACTATTAACAGTAGCAAAGGCAGAACCACTGCAAACTCTACAACCGCTGCACCTTGTTCGGATCTTAATTTCATCAGGCACCTCCCGCTCATTGTCTGGATCTGTGATAATTCATCCCGTTGATCTTTGAGCGGCGAATCAGTTTAATCCGTTAAGTTGAACTCGATAACATTTCCTTCGGTTGGTTCATCGGCGAACGATTCGGTATACACCTCCATGACGTTTTCAGCAGGCAGGCCTTCGAGATTTTCCGGGTTTTTAAATTCGCCGGTGGTCTGGTCTGCCGCGAAACGGTAATCGGGGTAGGCTACCTGCATATCCCAGGTTTCCTGACTTTGTTGCCCGAATTCACGATCGACATAGTAGGCCTCTTCAAAGGAAGCGCAGCCTACCAGCAGTATTGAACTTGCCAGCAAAAGGATCATTGTTTTCATAGCTCGCTCCTTATCTTTATTCGACCGTTACGGGTTCATGACCAAAGGACCCCTCGAGGCCGCCCTGTTCGCTCTCCGGGATTTCCTGGCTGAAGGAATGAACGCCCAAGGCATCCATATCAGCTGAGGAGCGGCGTCCTTCCAAACGCCCTTCCAGGTAAAACTCATAACGGTTGGGTACCTGCATGTCTTCCCCGGGGTATCTGATGGAACCCTCTTTGTTTGCCATAACCAGGTGGGGCGTGACCGAGATCATCAAATCGGTTCTGTCCTGTTGGTAGCTGGTGCTGCGGAATAGGGTACCGATGATCGGTATATCTCCGAGCCCTGGGATTTTGCTGACACTTTCGCGTAATGAGTCTTGTAGCAGTCCCGCTAAAGCCAGGGTCTGTCCATCGTAAAGCTGTACCGTGCTTTCCAATTTGCGAGTGGTCAAGTTGGGCACGACATAGCTTGACCCGACAATCCCGGATGGAATTGAGCTGCTGGAAGAAATGTCACTGACGCTAGGGGCGACTCGCAGACTTATCTTGCCGTCGCTGAGAACGACCGGGGTAAACCGCAGGGCTACCCCGAACTCCTTGTACTCGATGGTAATACCATCTTCGTCGGGAACCGGAATCGGGAATTCTCCCCCGGCGAGGAAGCTTGCTTCTTGACCACTTTGGGTGACCAGACGAGGTTCGGCAAGCAACCTGGCCAGTCCTTCTTCTTCAAGAAAGCGCAGGGCGGAGGAAAAATCGCCGATTTCGACAAAGATGTTAGCTGGGTTGTCCGCAAAGTCGGCGAAATTAAGGAGCAGGCTCCCTGCAGTTGCATCGGTTAAGGTGCCGCCATTGGTGGTGCTGAGTTCTCCGACGCCACCGACGGCAATATCATCCCCGATCAGGCCGTCCCAACCAAAAGCGGCTCGCAGGTCGCGACTGGAGGAACGGGTGACTTCGGCGAATTTTACTTCAAGCATGACTTGTTGAATACCGCTCACACGCATCAGGTTGGTAATGCCGTCACCGGACTTGCCGGTGTCTTCTTCGCTGCGATCCCCTTCGGCCTTGGGCGGCAGGAAAGTCCTTGCGAGCCTTAGAGCTTGCTCCATTACCTCAGGGCCGGAAACAGTACCGGACAGGACGATGCCAGATTCGGAGGAATAGACCTTGATGTCCTGGTTCGGATAGAGCTGGTGCAGTTTCTGTTTAAGAGGTGTGACGTCCAGAGAAACGTTGACATCGATGATGGCCCGTACTTCCCGCTTGTAATCGTCCCAGACAGTAACGCGAGAGTAACCCACCTTTTTGCCGAGATTATATACGTTGACCAGGTCGGCTTTTAGCGGGCGGGCACCGATGATGTCCTGATTTGAAATCAGAATTTTCATTTTGCGGCTTGGTTCGGCGATCTTTACAAGCTCTGATCCGCCGATGTTCACATCGAGCGTCAAGTGCTCGATTTCAGCAGCGAAGAGAGGGGCGGCAAATAGTAACAGTGCCATTACCGCTGCCAGTCTCATCGGCTTAGCAATTAAACGAATGTTTTTCATAGTGACCTCCTGATGGTTTAAACCGTGATCAGTAACGGCAGCAGCTTAAGGTTGCTCTTTGAACTTATATTTTTCGGGGGCCTTTTCTCCGCGAATAATCTCCACCTCGAAGGTCGGTGGCGGGGGAGTGTAAACTCGGGGACGTACCCGGCGTACCCGGCGTACCACTTTCGGTTTAGGAATATCTTCATCCAGTGGGTTTCGCAGTACTAGACTAATCGGGCCTTCATTGGTTTGCAGCGCAAGCTTGCGTGCTTGGTCAGGTGTTAGTTCAAGGGTGACGGTGCGAACTATTTTTGGCTTGCCTTCTTCAATGAAGGTTTCCTGTGCGATAGCCAGAACCTCAATTTTCTGCAGGAGTGTTTTGGCTGTCTTTTTCTTGCCCTGTTTTTGGATGGAAATGACATCGACAAAGGTATTGGGCAGGATGAAGCCGCCGACCCCCGTGACCTCATTGACTTTAATGGCCATGGCTCTCATGCCGGGTTTGATAACCGCTACCAACCCCGCACCGGAACCAGGAGGCGCCAGTTCAGTTCCGAGGACAGGAGTGCCCGCGACCATCTTGGATATATTGACTCTGCCCTCGACATCCTCAATCTTTTCGAAAGCCCCCTTGGGTACACTGGTTCGAGGCCATTTGGTGAGGGACAGGTTCTCGCTGGTCAGGCGCGAGCCGATACTCAAGTCGTTGGATGCGACCACAACCTGGGCCATGGGAACGCTTTCGGTGCTACGTTCCACTGTGACCGTCGGACTCTGGGCTGACAACCATTTGTTAACCAGAATCACGGCCACTACGCCGAACAGGATGGCCAGCCCTAAAGCGATAATGGTTCCGTACTTTTTCATGAAAACCTCCTCCACGCTCATTTTGTAAGGGTGCCGAATCAGTTGCTCTGTCTTTACGTGTTTTCAGCAAAACACCCATTTGCTTATATGGTTGATCGCAACACCCTTTAACAGGCTGGTTGCGAATTACTTACAATGTTATGTCTCTAACAGTTTAAGCAGTCCGCCCCAACTGATGTAGGCGTAATAGCCAAATGCGATAGCGGCCGCATAAGGAAACCGAAGGGTTTGTCGCGGGATCTCCGCGAAGCTGTTAGCTGGCAACAGGCCAGCGCGAAGGGCCCGAATCCACTCCAGGCAAGTTTTTCGTAATTTGGGGACAAACAGGCATTGAAGTAAACCCATGATGCCCCCCCAGAGACAGGTGTAGATAAATACCTGTAATATGGTCGCAGGCCCAAGCAGTGCGCCCAGCACCGCCAGGGCTTTAACGTCGCCGGCTCCCATGCCGCCCATTAAAAAGGGGATGAGGAATAGCGCCAATCCTGCTGATAACCCAAAAAAGGCCAGACTGAATCCAGCCAGGCCAGTGTTGTAAATGTGGTAGCTAAAGGCGAAAAGCACCCACACTAAATTGAAAAGGTTTGGGATCTTGGAAAAAAGGGTATCGCTAGCACAAATCAGAAAGAGAAATGAGGAGGCAGAGAGTACGACCCAGTCCGCTCGTTGCTGATGAATGAAAAACAGAGCGAAGCCCATGGCGACGGTTCCTGTTGCGTATCTTGGAATGTCTTGGCTGCCACGGTAGGTCATATCTGCTGCCCCCTCATATAATAAAAATCAGAATAAATTGTTACCATTTACACTGCTTGCCTTGGTCATGTTTCTTACGGGGGATCAGGCAGGCGGTCAGCAATGTTCTGGAACGTATTGTTGACTTTGTTGCCAAGGACGGTAATCGCGACAATTGATACGATGATGATCAATGCGAGCATTACGGCGTATTCAGTTGCCGTGGCCCCCTCTTCACTAACCAATAATTCTCTGGCTTTTTGCAGAATCATTTTCATCCTTTGCCTCCTTTGGTTGTTATTTCCCGCCCCTGGACTTTACAGGTAGCCATACGGCGGATGGTTGGCTTACCTATCCGGTGGTGATTGGTTTAATTTTGTGTTTGGAAAGATCAAAGAAAAATTTCAAATGGGGTTCCTCGTTTAATGCTATTGGGTACTCGGAAAACCCCTCATTTGATTTAAGGGTAACGGGGATATTTAATGTGTCAAGGAGGTCCTGGCGGTAATTTTTAAACAGTTAGTGCAAAAACATTAGGCTGAACCTTTCAATGGAATCAACTATATATGAAGACTGGCGAAAAATTCGACGGGCTGTTATCATGTAAGGGTTGGCAGGGTGTTTAATGGGAAGGATTCGGCTTTTAATGCAGTTCATGCGGTTCGCCATGGTGGGATTGTTGAACACCTTGATCGATTTCGGGGTGCTAAACGCCTTATTGTGGTTTGATAATTATCCCGTTGGCTGGAAAATTTTCGCCTATAATTCATTGGCTTTCACCATTGCCAGTGGCAATAGCTATCTGTTGAATAAGCATTGGACCTTCGGTGATCGCCGACCCTCAACCTTGCCTCGGATAGGACTGTTTTTCCTGCTGACCTCCATCGGTCTTCTTATTAATTGTACGATTGTCTATCTTTTGACCTTGCCGGTATGGTCCCCTGTAGGTATGTTGCCGGTTGTCTGGGTCAACATGGCTAAAATTATTGCAACTTTTGCCAGTTTGGTCTGGAATTTCTTCAGTTACCAATGTTGGGTGTTCGAGGCGAAATCCACTTCCCGGTTCCATTCATCAGCTTAAGCCGCCGCTAAATACTGCCAAACCGTTCATAACTCATCGTTCTTCAGTCTAGTTTTAAAACAGGCGCCATTTTGGACCCCGCCTCTTCATATTGCAGGGCCCCTTGGCTTTGGTATGCTTTGCAAAAGTCCTCAAGCACGTACCAAAACATCCTTTTACGGGAGGTATGTCATGACCCGCATCAATAATTTTATTGCCGGGGAATGGGTTTTGCCGAGCAGTGGTGAATTTGCCCAAAGTGTCAACCCTGCACGAACCTCAGATATTGTTACCCGTTATCCTCTTTCCGCCAAAATTGATGTCGACCGGGCGGTCGCATCTGCAAGGGAGGCCTATCCAGCATGGCGGAATTTCCCGGCTCCAAGACGGGCCGAGATTCTGTATAAAGCTGCTGAGTTATTACAGCGCGTCAAGCCGGAACTAGGTAAAAGCGTGACCAGGGAGATGGGTAAGGTATTATCCGAAGGCCTGGGGGATATTCAGGAAGCCATCGATATGGCCTATTATATGGCTGGCGAAGGAAGGCGGCTTGCCGGGGAAACTGTACCCTGTGAGTTGCCCCATAAAGATGGCAAATCGATACGGGTACCTCACGGGGTTTTTGCACTGATCACCCCATGGAATTTCCCTGTCGCCATTCCTGTCTGGAAGATATTCGCTTCTCTGGTTTGTGGCAATACGGCCGTATTCAAACCTTCTTCGGACAGTCCTTATTGCTCGGCACTCCTGGTGGAAATTCTTGAAGAAGCCGGGTTGCCCCCCGGGGTGTTGAACCTGGTTATGGGAAAGGGTAAGCAGGTCGGGGAATATCTGGCGACACATCCTGACGTGGATGGTATCTCTTTTACCGGTTCCTGCGCCGTAGGTGAAACCCTGGCCCAGCATGCGGCTGTTTTGCACCGGCCCATAGCGATGGAAATGGGTGGCAAAAATGCCATTTTGATTCTCGAAGATGCCGATCTCGACCTTGCCCTGCATGGGGTGCTCTGGGGAGCATTCGGTACCACCGGTCAACGCTGTACCGCCGCCAGTCGCATTATTGTGGAGCAAGGCGTCCATGATCGATTTCTGAGCCGACTGATTGATGCGGCCAACGCTTTGCGTTTAGGGGACGGACTTCTGGCGGATACCGATGTCGGGCCGCTGATTAATGCCTCTGCGTTGGATAAGGTTTTGGAATACATCCGGATAGGTAAGGAAGAGGGGGCTGAATTGATGTGCGGCGGTGAGCGGGCAGACGCGGATAAATTGCGAGAAGGCTACTTTTTAAGGCCGTCTGTCTTCGCTAATGCCCGGCCCGGAATGCGTATCGTCGAGGAAGAGATTTTCGGACCGGTGGTGGCCGTCATGTCCTGCGCCAACTATGAAGAAGGAATCAGTCTGGTCAATCAAAGCCGTTACGGTTTGTCTACAGCGATCTATACGAATAATGTCAATAATGCCGCCCGTGCAGAAACAGATCTGGAAAGTGGCCTGGTTTATATTAATGCCAGCACCATAGGCGCCGAAATTCAATTGCCTTTCGGAGGTTTTAAACATTCAGGTTCTGGGCACCCCGAAGCCGGTGGGAGGATGGGGGGGATCGATTTTTACTCGCGGATTAAGGTGATCTATCGTGATTTTAGCGGCCGCCTGCAAAAAGCCCAGATCTCCCAGGAGCCAACATAATGATTCCGCTTGAAGCCAGCGAGCGTCGTAAGGTTGTTATTCTCGGTGCTGGTGGCCGTGATTTCCATAATTTCAACGTTCTTTATCGCCATCGTTCTGAGATCGAGGTAATTGCCTTCACGGCAGCCCAAATCCCGTTTCAGAAAAACCGATGCTATCCACCGGAGTTGGCAGGCCCGAACTATCCCCAGGGGATACCCATCGTCGATGAAAAGGAACTGCCATCGCTTTTGGCATCCAGAGACGTCGAAGTGGTATTTGCCTACAGCGATATTTCTCACCAGCAGTTGATGACCATCGCTTCTGGCGTTTTAGCTCTCGGCAGCCAGTTTGCCTTGCCGTCTATTGAACAAACAATGTTGTCCGCTTGCGTGCCGGTATTGTCTGTTTGCGCCGTACGAACCGGTTGTGGGAAAAGTCCGTTGGTCCGGTTCATATGCAAACTTCTGATTGGGGAGGGCCGGCGGCCGGTTGTAGTACGCCATCCTATGGCTTACGGCGACCTGAAAGGCAGGGCCGTACAAAGAATTTCTGCAGAAGCGGATCTTCAGGAACCCCTTTGGACACTGGAAGAACGGGAAGAGTTCGAGCCTCTGTTGAAATTAGGGGTCAGCGTGTTCTGTGGAGTCGATTATCGGGCTATTCTTGATGAAGCTGAAAAAGCTGGCGATTTGATCATTTGGGATGGTGGCAATAATGATACGCCATTCTTTCGTCCGGACCTTGAAGTTGTTGTGCTTGATCCCTTACGGGCAGGGGATGAAGTTGATTATTTCCCTGGCCAGGTGAATTTACGGCGGGCCAACGTGTTGGTAGTGAATAAAGTTGATGAGGCAACCCAACAACAGTTGGATATAGTGCAGGGCCATATTCAAGAGCTTAATCCGCTAGCCGATGTCATAGAAGGGCGATTGAAGGTTTTCCTGGATAACCCTCAAGCCCTGCAAGGAAAGCGTGTTGTGGTTATAGAGGATGGCCCCACCGTAACTCACGGCGGCATGGCTTATGGCGCGGGCATGGTCGCAGCGCAATGTTACGGTGCGTCGGAGGTTGTCGACCCGCGCCCTGCAGCCCATGGAAGCTTGCGTGATGTCTACGTGAATTGTCCGCATCTTTCCCGCGTGTTGCCCGCCATGGGTTATAGCCAGCAACAATTGGAAGATTTGCGCTTGACCCTGGAAAAAGTGGACTGTGATCTGATCGTATCGGCTACACCGGTTGACCTGAACCGAATGCTTCAATTGAATAAACCCATAGAACAGGTACATTACGAATTTATGGAAAAAAACAAAAACGAACTGAACCAGCGAATCCTTTTCTGGTTGCAGCAATACAGCCCATCTTCTATGTAATTCAATCTTCCTTTTTGTTGGAAATCGGGCGGCCTTCGGGTCTTCTATAATTATCTGCTTGACAGGTATCGGCAAGAGGGTAGGATACAGCCTCTTGCTGTGAGATATCGAAGGTGCTTTTATTGAGGTCTATCCATGTTAAACCTTAATGCCGAATCCCATGCCCAGACATTAATCGAGATGGCACAACAGCTCTGTATCGCTGCCCGTACTGCCCCCAAGGCGAGAGGCCGTGATTTTTTGGTGACGGGTATTGTCAGTGGTGCCGATAAAACCCGTCTGGCCGACACTATGCGGGATATCGCCCGTCGTGACGGCGTGGCTTTTTTTGAGCGCGACGCTCAGAACATTGACGATTCGCCTGTGGTTGTGTTGATAGGTACCCGAAAGGAAGTTATGGGGTTACCTCATTGCGGGTACTGTGGATTTGAAGATTGTCAGAAGCTCAGTGAATCCGGTGGGGTTTGCGCCTTTAACAGCGGTGACCTCGGCATTGCTTTAGGGTCAGCAGTCAGCCGTGCTGCCGACCTGCGGTTGGATAATCGGATCATGTATTCTGCCGGCAAGGCGGCGTTGGAACTTAAGCTGCTGGGCCCCGATGTCTCCATGGCTTACGGAATTCCTTTGTCGGCCCGTGGAAAGAACCTCTTTTTCGACCGTGGATAAATAATTGCCATGGAAGAGTTGTTTGATATTGTAGATGATCAAGATCGGGTCATTGGTCAGGCGCCCCGGTCTGCTTGTCACGGTAATCCCGCATTGATTCATCGGGTTGCTCATGTTTTGGTATTTAACAGCACCGGGCAGATTCTTTTACAAAAACGCTCCAGGTTTAAAGATGTGCAGCCCGGTCGCTGGGATACCAGCGTCGGAGGTCATCTCGATCCGGGAGAAGATTACCTGAGTGGTGCCCTTCGGGAGATGGCTGAAGAGCTGAATATTATTAACCAACCGCTTGAAGTTTTATATTCCTATCGCCACCGAAATGACTTTGAATCGGAAAATGTTACGTCCTTTTATCTCTGCTACGATGGTTCAGTGCGCTTCGACCCAAATGAGATAGAAGAGGTTGCTTTTTACTCTGTAGAAGAAATTGCACAAATGCTGGGCAGTGGAACTTTGACTCCAAATTTTGAGCATGAGTGGGGTTTGTTTTTAGGGTGGGCGAACAAGCAAGGTGGATTAAAGTCATTGTTTTCAAATGTTTAACCTCTTGCTTTTGTTGTTTCATGACCCTGGGCCCATCATTTATTTATCTTTGATCTCTTGAGATTATATAGTGTATAACTAGTTTGTGCCCAAAAAATCATCATTTGAGAATCGGACGTGCGTAAAATGTAGGCAAATTTGTTTTCTGGCTTACTTTTTGTCCTTGACTCGTTGGCAGTATGTTTCTAAAAAGTTTCAATTTATCAGCAGGTTAGCTTCTTATTGAAGGTGGAATGGTCGTTTTGGCAAGGGAATTGCTCAGTCAGGTGTGAGTCCACAAGAAGACTTGGTTGCGCTTGATTTGCAGCAAGTGGATTTACGGTAAAAGCATGGAATTGCATCGAGTCGAAAATTCCAACATTTACCTTAATTTTTATTCCGGAGGTAAAACAGATGAAAAAAGTTGAAGCGATCATCAAGCCCTTTAAGCTCGACGAAGTCAAGGAAGCATTGAGCGAAAGCGGCATTCAAGGGATCACTGTCAGTGAAGTTAAGGGCTTCGGTCGCCAGAAGGGACACACCGAACTCTATCGCGGCGCTGAATACGTGGTAGATTTTATTCCCAAGATCAAAATGGAGATTATCATCGAGGACGATATGGCTGCCAAAGTTGTCGAAATTATTTCAGAGGCTGCTCGGACCGGTCGTATCGGTGATGGTAAGATTTTTGTTTCAAATATTGAAGAAGTTGTTCGTATCCGTACCGGCGAAACCGGTGTGGATGCTTTGTAAAAACAAGCTATTGAAGCCGGGGGATTTCCGCCGGGTGTGGTTCTGAAAACGCTTTAAAAAATCTAAAGGAGTAGCGCAATGACGCCAAAAGAGGTAATTCAGTTTGCCAAGGAAAATAATGTCCAGATGGTGGACTACAAATTTCTGGATTTTGTCGGTATCTGGCAGCATTTCACCACCCCGGTGAGCGAGTTTGAAGAAGAGGTTTTTGAAGATGGCCTCGGTTTTGACGGTTCTTCCATCCGTGGCTGGCAGCCGATCCACAACAGCGACATGGCCATCGTTCCCGATCCCAATACCGCCATGATCGATCCTTTCGTGGAAATGACCACCCTGAGCCTGATCTGCAACATCTACGATCCGATCACCAAAGAAGGCTACAGTCGCGATCCCCGCTACATCGCCCAGAAGGCCGAAGCTTACCTCAAGTCCACCGGCATCGGCGATACCGTCTTCTTCGGCCCCGAGCCGGAATTCTTCGTTTTTGAAGACGTGCGCTACGCTTCCAGCTGCAACCAGTCCTTCTACAGCGTCGACACTACCGAAGGTATCTGGAATACCGGTCGCGAAGAATATCCCAACCTCGGCTACAAGCCCCGCCACAAGGAAGGTTACTTCCCTTGCGCTCCCACCGATTCTCTGGTTGACCTGCGTAACGAAATGGTTCAGGTTCTGCAGAGCGTTGGTATGCGTATTGAAGCTTCCCATCACGAAGTTGCCACCGGTGGCCAGTGTGAAATCGACATGCGTTTTGATTCCCTGGTCAGCATGGGCGACACCCTGCAGTGGTTCAAGTACATCATCAAGAACGTGGCCGTAAACAACGGCAAGACCGTAACCTTCATGCCCAAGCCTCTGTTCGACGACAACGGCAGCGGTATGCACTGCCACGTCTCGATCTGGAAAGACGGCGAAAACACCTTCGCCGGCGACGGCTATGCCGGTCTGTCCAAGAACGCCTTGTACTTCATCGGCGGCATCATCAAGCACGCCAAAGCACTGTGCGCCTTCACCAACCCCAGCACCAACTCCTACAAGCGTCTGGTGCCTGGTTTCGAAGCGCCGGTCAACCTGGCTTATTCCGGCCGTAACCGTTCTGCGGCTCTGCGTATCCCGACCACTTCCAATCCCAAGTCGAAGCGTGTCGAGTACCGTACTCCCGACCCCTCCTCCAACGGTTACCTGTGCTTCTCCGCCATCCTCATGGCTGGTCTGGACGGCATTGAGAACAAGTTGGATCCGGGCGAGCCTCTGGACAAGGACCTCTACGCACTTCCTCCCGAAGAGCTGGCCGATATCCCCTGCGTTGCCGGCAGCCTCGGCGAAGCTCTCAAAGCTCTCAAGGCCGACCATGACTGGCTGCTCAAGGGCGATGTCTTCACCGAAGACGTCATCCAGAAGTGGATCGAGTACAAGACCGACGCCGAAGTTAACCCGGTTCGCATGCGTCCGGTTCCCGAAGAGTTCGCTCTTTACTTCGACTGCTAAAAAGCAGATTCGGTTGCAACAGAAAAGCCCCCGGTCATATGACCGGGGGCTTTTTTTATTTGAACGTCCCGTCCTGAAACGAAAAATTTCAGGATGATCGGAGTCAGCAGCTATGCTTCTCGACAAAATTACGTACGGCGTCGGTTTCGGCTTCAATAATTTCGCACCGGCTAGGCCGGTTTTCAATTCCGGACAGGGACTCTGGCATCGTCGGTGAGGTGTTGATGGCTTCTTGCACGGCGTCACCGAATTTTGCGGGGTGGGCCGTGGCCAGGCAGATGAGAGGGCATTCGCCGCCGGTCTGTTCCATTCCGACTTTGACGCCTATGGCCGTATGAGGGTCCAGAATGTAGCCGGTCTTTTGATGAAAATCACGAATGGTGTCGATGGTTTCGCTGCGGGTTGCCGAACCGCTGAGGAAGTCATGGGCTACACGTTTCTGGAGCTCCGAATCGAAACTTAAGCTCCCAGTGCTGGAAAATTCAGCCATGGCTTTTCGGACTTTGGCGGTATCTTCATCCATCAGATAATACAGATAACGCTCAAAATTGCTGGCCAGCTGAATATCCATGGATGGTGCGGGTGTCTCTACGACATCGGCAATGGAATAGTCGCCTTTTCCAACAAAACGGGACAAGATGTCGTTTTCGTTGGTTGCCAGGATAAGACGGCGTATAGGCAGCCCCATGCGTTTGGCGATAAACCCGGCAAAAATATCTCCGAAATTACCGGTCGGTACGGAAAAGTAGGCTTCCTTGCAGCCGGTGTCCCGTTGCACGCGGCCGAAGGCATAGAAGTAATAGACAACCTGAGCCAAAACCCTTGCCCAGTTGATGGAGTTTACCGCGCCTAAAGAAAATTCGGACTTGAATTCGAGGTCTCCAAAAACCTCCTTGACGATGCGTTGGCCGTCATCGAAAGTCCCGCGAATAGCCAGGTTAAAGACATTAGGGTCGGTGACCGTAGTCATCTGCAGTTCTTGAATGGGGGAAACCTTTTGATGGGGGTGCAGGATAAAAATATTGATGTTTTTCTTACCCCGCACACCGTAGATGGCTGCACTTCCGGTATCCCCGGAGGTGGCGCCAAGGATGTTCATCTTCTCTCCCCGTTCCTTCAGCAGATATTCGAACAGGTTGCCAAGAAATTGTAGAGCGACATCCTTAAAGGCCAGGGTGGGGCCGTGGAACAGCTCAAGGATATAAATGCCGTCCTGGTGAACTACCGGAGTGACTTCCTCGTGGGTAAAAGTGCTGTAAGATCGGTCGACCAGGTCTTTAAGGTCCTTGGCCGGAATGCCTTCGGCAAACAAGGATATGATTCGAAAAGCCAGTTCGGGATAGGTCATTTTACTCAGTGCTGCTATGTCCCCGGCGCTCAGGCTTGGAATGCTGGCGGGCAGCAGCAGGCCTCCATCGTTCGCGAGGCCCATCATGACAGCCTCTTTAAACGAAATTTCCTGAATCTGTCCGCGAGTACTGATATATTGCATTGTTAGTTGTTCTCCTCAACTTCAATTGTAAATAGGTGATAATAGTTTTTGACTGCCCAGCATCATACCAGTTAAACTGCCGAAATGAAATAGGGGGGCTCCTTTCGTGGGGCTATTTTTCTACCTTCTCGGCTATCGGCTGCCACGCCGGTTTTGCAAGCTTGCTTACATGAATCATTCGAGGGTTACTACGTGCAATATTTTTCCATAAAATGGCCCTGCCGTATCGGTGTCATTTCAGATACTCATATCGTTGATGCCTGGCGTGATGATTCCCTGCTAAACTCAATTCAAGAACAGCACTTTCAAGGTGTAGACCTTGTTTTGCATGCAGGAGACCTGGTCGATTCACAGATTTTGACACGGTTTACCGCCTGTCCGGTTCTTGCGGTGTGCGGTAATATGGATCCAACTGCCGTTGGTCTTCCTATGCGAAGGGTCATCACCTCTGGTCCATTTCGGATCGGCCTGGTCCATGGATGGGGAGCCCCTAAAGGGCTCGAACAGCGTTTATTGAATGAATTCAGCGGCGAGAATATTGATTGCCTGGTCTATGGTCACAGCCATATGCCGACTTGCCGATGGCACCGAGAACAATTGCTTTTTAATCCTGGAAGTCCTACGGATCGACGAGATGCACCATTCCATTCCGTAGGTATTTTAGAGGTAAATGATAAAATTGAGGGACGCATTATCCCTCTGGATTAAAGGTCTGTCGAATAACGTTTTGCAACAATAGTTGTTTGTTTCCACGCCTGTTGCGCAACAGAAGAATACCTTGCCTCAACTTCTGAAGGCTTTCGGGTCGATTTTCGCCCCCGTTCCAAAGGAGGATTCATGGTAAAGCACTTGTGGGCACCCTGGAGGATGAGCTATCTGCAATGTAAGGATGAACAGTGCTCCGATTGCATTTTTTGTGTGGCAGATAAAAACGATGAAGACAGTGAAAGATTGGTCCTGCATCGTGGGCGCCTGGCTTTTGTCATGATGAACAAGTTCCCTTACACCAATGGCCACCTTTTGATTGCTCCTTATCGTCATATTGCGGATATAGCCGATGTTAAAGATGAGGAGATGCTGGAGATGCACCAGCTTTTGAAAATGTCCCGAAAGGTGCTGGAGAAATACTGCAAGCCACAGGGCTTTAATATCGGGATGAACATTGGTCCCATTGCCGGAGCGGGAATCGCTGATCATCTTCATTTACATCTGGTCCCCCGTTGGCTCGGAGACACTAATTTCATGCCTGTTTTTGCTGAGGTGCGTGTAATCCCACAGCACCTTCAGGAAACCTACCGGTTGTTATCCCGGTGTTTCGCTGATATGCAAAAAGAAGATTGCGAATAGCTTCCATATACCAGACACAGATTTTTATTGGTTTTTGAAACCCTGAGACGGGTTAGGTGAGAAAGGATTGTTCGACTATGATGGAATATTTTTTACAGGGTGGCCCTCTTATGTGGCCGATTCTGCTCTGTTCAATTTTGGCGTTCGGTATTTTTCTGGAGCGCTTGTGGAGTTTTTTCCGATTAAATCGCGGTTCCAGGGAATTGGTTAAAGAGGTTGAGGATCTTGTCAACAAAAAGCGCATCGACGAAGCAACCATTGTCTGCCAACGCTATGGAACGCCCCTTGCGCATATTCTTTTGGCGGCTCTCAGGGCCAAAGGCCGCAGCCGAGATCAGATAAAAACGGCTGTTGAAGAAGCCGGTAGCCGTGAGTCGGCGCCCCTCGAAAGATATCTGGGGCTGCTGGGAACCATTGCCACTATATCTCCATTGCTTGGTTTGCTGGGAACGGTTCTTGGTATGATCGAGGCTTTTACGGTGATTGCGACCCAAGGCATGGGAACTCCGGCGACTCTTGGTGGCGGAATCTCTGAAGCGTTGATTACTACCGCTGCCGGATTGTCCGTTGCGATTCCCGTATTGTTATTACATAAATATCTCTCCAGCCGACTCGATAGCATTGTTCTGGATATGGAAGCCAGTTCCTTGCGACTGGTCGACCTTCTCGGAGACTAGCCATGGCCTTTCTTCGTAAAAAGCGGGAAAGCCCACGTGTCGACCTTACGCCGATGGTCGACGTGGTTTTTTTGCTGCTTATCTTTTTTATGATTTCCACTACTTTTGTTGAAACGCCAGGTATCTCGGTTAAACTTCCCGAATCATCCAGTCAGCAACGGTCACAGGATATCAAAGAGATTAAGGTCTACTTGTCTAAAGAAGGGGATATCTTTCTCGGCAAGGAACCCGTTGACATGGCCGAATTGCGACGCCGCTTGCGTGGACACGGTGAGCGGGCCGGCGAGATGACTTTTTTGCTGTTGGCTGACACGGAAGCTTTGCACGGCAAGGTGGTTGCGCTGATGGATCTGGCTAAAGAGACGGGGTTCGCCAAGTTAGCTATTGCGACGGAACAGCGGGAACGGCCGTGAGCAGGGCGGTAGTCATCGGGGTCGATCTCGGTGGGACCAACTGTCGTGGCGCTCTCGTCTCGCAAAGTGGGCAGGTTAGTGAGTGGCGTTCCATTGAAACGGACCTGACTGACGGCCTGGAGGGTTTTCTTAAACGTCTTACGGAATTTTGTCAGGCACTGAGAACCGCTGCTGGCGAAATGGGGATGTGCGTTGCTGGCGTCGGCTGTGGCGCTGCAGGAGTCGTAGACCCTTCGGGGCAGATTCATTCCGCTCCCAACCTCCAGTTGCTGAACGGCTTTGATTTGCAAAGCCACCTGAAGCGAGAACTGGAATTACCTGCTCTGGTGATCAACGATGCCAATGCCATAGCCTGGGGAGAAGCCCGCTACGGTGGTGGTCAGGCCTTCGATTCTTTTTTGACGATTACCCTAGGGACCGGTGTCGGCGGGGGATTGATTCTGCATCGTAAACTCTGGTTGGGAAAATTTGGCGGAGCCGGAGAAATCGGTCATTTGGCTGTTGAGGCAAATGGGCGGCCGTGTGGTTGTGGCTCTCATGGTTGCCTTGAACAATATGCTTCCGGTCAAGGGATCGTTCGAAATTTTCAGGAGCTAAGCGATGGCAGGAGAGGAAATGACCTTGATTCTTTCGCTATCGCTGAATTGGCTCGTCAAGGTGATCCCGTTGCGCAAAGGGCCTTTGATTTCGCCGGTCGTTATCTCGGACAGGGAATTGCCGGGGTTGTCAATTTGCTGAATTTGGAAGGAGTGCTTTTTGCCGGGGGACTTAGTGGTTGTCTGGATCTATTGCAACCGTCGCTGGAGCAGGAATTATCCCGGCGTGCTTTTGCAGTTAATCGGCAACAGCTGCATCTGCTGAAGTCATGCCTTGCCGATCGGGCCGGTATCCTTGGCGCAGCGAGTCTGTTGTTTGATCGATTGGAACATTGTTGACCTCAGCCTTTTAGGTCGAATTTTTTGGCTTTGCCATTTTAAAAGTTTTAGCGGGCGCATCAGCTATTGGCCGATGGGTTGTTTTTGCGAAAGGGACTCAGGAATGATCAAGTCGATAGCCATACTTACGGGCGGTGGAGATTGCCCCGGCCTGAATGCCGTTATTCGCGGGGTGGTCAGAGCCGCCATTCTTAAACGGGGCTGGCAGGTTGTCGGTATCCTGAACGGGTTCGACGGTCTGATTGACGGTCCCCAAACGGTTCCTCTTGACCTGGCATCGGTACGGGGCATTCTGCAGCGAGGCGGCACTATTCTCGGCACCAGCAACCGCGGTAATCCCTTTCGCTATCCTGTACAACAGAAGGGGACTACCGAATTGATGGATGTTTCCCAACGGGTTGTCGATAACTTCCGAAAAATTGGCGCCGACGCTCTTGTTGTCGTTGGTGGCGACGGTACTCTCAAAATAGCTCGCCGGCTCAACGAGATGGGAGTTCCGGTTGTCGGGGTGCCAAAGACCATCGACAACGATTTGTGTGGCACCGATGTTACCTTCGGCTACAATACGGCGGTCGGAATTGTGACGGAAGCGCTGGATCGCCTGCACACCACCGCGGAGAGTCATCACCGGGCTATTGTCGTTGAGGTCATGGGCAGAGATGCAGGCTGGATCGCCCTGGAATCGGGAATCGCAGGTTCTGCGGATGTTATTCTATTGCCCGAAATCCCTTTTCACATCGATCATGTTTGCAACCATATCGGGAAGCGCCGGGAAGATGGACGTCGTTTTCATATCGTGGTGGTTGCTGAAGGTGCCGTACCGACTGGCGGCCATAAGGTTGTGCAAATATCTGCTGATCAGAATTGCGGCATGGAGCGTTTGGGCGGAATCGGTCAGCAGGTCGCCAATGCGATTCAAAGCAGGCAAGGGATTGAAACACGGACGGTTGTTCTCGGACACTTGCAGCGTGGCGGTACGCCTTCAGCCTTTGACCGTATTCTAGGTTCCCGGTTTGGCGTTAAAGCGGTAGAGCTTATCGAAAAGGGTTATTTCGGCATGATGGTGGCCCTGAGCGGGCGTGAGGTGGTTGTTGCCGAGATCGATATGGCCGTTGAATCGCTGAACCTGGTAAATCCGCAGGGAAGTCTGGTGCATACGGCCGAAGCGCTGGGTATCATGGTCGGCCGTTGATCAAAACCTGCCCGCGAAGTTCTGTAAATTCAGGGTAAGCGCCAGCCTGAGGCGGCCTTAAAGGTGCCCCCGTCGATGTGTTTTTATTTTCTAGGAACCCTCTGGTCTGAACCGATCAGGGGGTTTTGTTGTATGTGAAGACAGTTGCTTAAGAAAATAATAAACGATCCCGGTAGTGTAGATAATCAAATTGCCCCTGCAAAAAGCATTTTTTCAGATATCCTATTTATGGGCATTTAATTTTTTTATTGAGGAGGGATTTTCTCATGGCACACTATCGAGGGACGATTGGTATTTTGACAGGCGGTGGTGACGTTCCTGGATTAAATCCGGCCATTCGCGCCGTTACTTTCCGTGCTTTACGTGAAGGGTATCGGGTGCTGGGCATTCGGCGCGGTTGGGCTGGTCTGGTCGATCTCGTGCCCGATCCGACAGTTGATTATAGCGACCATGTGCTGGTTTTGAACGAAGATATTGTCAACCGCGCCGGCCGGACCGGTGGTACGTTTATCCATACCTCGCGAACCCGGCCAAGTCATTTGCCCAAGGAGTTAGTGCCTGAGCATCTGAGGAACCGCTATCAGGAGAAGACGAATGACGTTACCGATGCGGTGCTGGAAAATCTCGAATTTCTTGGCATCGACTACCTTATTCCGATTGGTGGTGACGATACCCTGAGCTATGCCCAGCGCCTGGCCGAAGAGGGAATCAAGGTGGTGGCCATTCCCAAGACCATGGATAACGATGTGCCGGGCACCGACTACTGTATCGGTTTCAGTACCTGTGTGACCCGCACTATCGAGCTCACCCATACTCTGAGGACCACGGCGGGTTCCCACGAACGCCTTCTGGTCATCGAGGTGTTCGGTCGCTATGCCGGTTTTACGGCCATGCTGCCGACTATGGCCGGTGCTGCCAACCGGTGTGTTATTCCGGAAATGCCCTTCAGCATGGAACATCTGACCGAGTTGCTGGTTGCCGACCGTAACCGTCATCCGAGCAAATATGCGGTTGTCCTGGTTTCCGAGGGTGCCCAGATGCTGGAGGACAGCAGCATGTCCTTTGAGGGGGTAGAAAAGGATCAATACGGCCACCGTAAACTGGGAGGTATCGGTGACCGGGTGGCCGCCCAGCTAAAAGACCTCTCATCCCGTTTCAATAGCGGTCAGCGAATCAATGTCGTGAACCAGCGTCTGGGCTATCTGGTTCGCTGCGGCAACCCCGACGCCATTGACTCTATCGTTCCCATGGCTTACGGCAATCTGGCCCTGGATCTTATCCTAAACGACCAGACCGGCCGTCTGGTCAGTTTGCATAACGGCTGCTATGACAGCGTGCCGCTGGATGTCGTCACCAGCACCAAAAAGGTGGTCGATATCGCCCGTCACTACCAACCTGAACGCTTGCGTCCGAAGTATGAAACTTTTAAGGAACAGCCCCTGTTTATAATGACAAGTGACATCTGATCCGTCCCAACGTAGAAAAAGAGTCGTTCCCGGTTTTGGTCGGGCACGACTCTTTTTTCATGAGCTCCTTGTTCGTTTTCCCACCTATAAGCTTCGACTGCAACCGATTGAGTGTTTACCGTATTAAAGGTCTATTAAAATTTGGGTTCTCTCCACTCTATAATCCCTGAAAACAAACAGGTCACCTATGGCGAGCACTTTCGCTGTCGTTGTTCGTGTATGTGAGAATTTTTCTGGAAGTACCTCATGTGAGGCACCATGACTGTCATACAGCATAAAGTCAGGCTTGCATCCAGGAAAAAGGGCAGGCTATAGTAAGCACTTTTATATTTCATGTAAGCTGCGTGGCTTTAGGGTGACCCTCCAACTGCTTCGGCGGGGACTGAACAGGGATTTTGCTCCGTTGGTTCAAAATCAGAATGTGATTTAGAGCAAAGGTATCGTATGAAGATCAGAACAAAAATAACCGGGATGGCGATGCTGTTGGTCCTTTTGGCCGCAGTCTCTATTTTCGGTGTCGCCCTATACCAGGAAAAGATTCTTGAGCGAAATGTCGCTTCGGAAGTCGAGCAGTTTGTTCGCAGTGAAACCAAAAGAGTGGCCCAGGACGTATATATCATGTGTCGGGCCATGGAAGAATCTCTGGATCAGATGCTGGCACACGGGCTGAAGGTGGCCATGGAACTCGCTGACCGCCGGGGTCATTTAGACTTCGAGGGTTCTGATCCCTTCACCTGGCAGGCAGTCAATCAATTTTCCGGAGAAAGCCATCGGGTGGTTTTGCCGAAGGTTAACTACAATGGTCAATGGCTTGGGTACAACAGTGACCCAACCGTGTCGACCCCCCTGGTTGACCTGGTATCTGAGCTCCAGGGGGTGACCTGTACCGTATTCCAGCGCATTAACGAAGCGGGGGATATGCTGCGGGTTGCCACCACGGTTCCCAGTCAGGACGGCAGTCGCGCCATAGGTACCTATATTCCCCGGTTCAACCCCGACGGTTCGTCCAACCCAGTGATCGAAACTCTGTTGCGGGGGAAAGTTTTTTCCGGGCGTGCCTATGTAGTCAATGATTGGTATCAAACCGGTTATCAGCCTCTCTTCGATTCCAGCGGCAACAGGGTGGTCGGCGCTTTGTATGTGGGCAAGAAACATGACAGCGCCGCCAGCCTGAGGCGGGTTATTCAGGATATCGTCATAGGAAAAAGCGGCTATGTCGCGGTGTTGGGGGCACAGGGTGAGCAGCGCGGAAAATACCTTATTTCCAAGGGTGGTCTGCGGGACGGAGAAGATATTTTTACGGGCGATGACCTTAGCCTCAAGTCTTTTCGGTCGGCCATCGACAAGGCTCAAAGCCTAGGCAACGATCAGCCCGGCGAGGCGATCCCCACCCTGTATTTTAAATATCCCTGGCAGAATCCCGGTGAAACCCAGCCGCGGCGCAAAAGCGCAACTATTGCCTACTTCGCACCGTGGGATTGGGTAATTATGGTAACCGCTTATAACGATGATTATGTCCTGGTCCAGCAGCGTATGGCCAGTCCCCTGGGTCATATGATCGAATGGATTGCCTGGGTTGCGGCTATGGTTACCTTACTGTCGCTGTTGATAGGTTATTATGTCACTCGCGGCATCGTCCGGCCGCTGGATGAGGCTGTTGCTGTTTTTGATCGTATTGGCCAGGGGCAGCTCGACCAGCAGCTTAATGTTGCAGGCCAGGATGAAATTGGCCAGCTCTCCCGTTCTTTCAACCAAATGGTGGTCAATCTTAAAGAAGTGACAGCTTCGCGCGATGAGTTGAATCATGAAATTATCGAGCGCAAACTCACCGAGACGAAGTTGAATACATATAAAGATCATCTCGAGGAACTGGTCGCTGAAAGAACAAACGAACTGAATCAGACAAACCGGCGCCTGCAGCAGGATATTATTTTACGCGAAGAGGTCGAGAGCCAGTTGCGGGAGTCACAGCAAATGCTGCAGCTGGTCCTCGACTACATCCCCCAGTACGTCTTCTGGAAAGACCGTGATTCCGTCTATCTCGGATGCAATCGTAACTTCGCCCGGGCCGCCGGGGTTGAGAATCCTCAGGGACTGGTTGGCAAAACCGACTATGAAATGCCCTGGACAAAAGAAGAAGCCGATTTTTACCGGGAGTGCGACCGTCGGGTGATTGAATCCGGCACACCCGAGCTTCATATTGCCGAATCACAGCTCCAGGCCAGTGGTAAACAAGTATGGTTAGATACCAACAAGATACCCTTGCGCAATGGCAAAGGCGAGGTGGTTGGTATTCTCGGTACCTACGAAGACATCACGGATCAAAAAAAGGCAGAGAACGACTTACGTCAAAGCGAGGAGAGATTGAGGGCGGCCAACGTGGAGTTGGAAGCCTTCGCCTATACCGTTAGTCATGATCTGCGCAACCCTTTGACCGTCATCCTCGGTTATGCTGAACTTTTGCAAAAAAACCTGAAAGATCGACTGAATGAGCAAGAGCTCAATAGCCTGTCCTTGATCTACGACTCCGGAATAAGAATGGTGGAGTTGATGGAGGATCTTCTCGCCTTGGCCAGGGCGGGACAAATCGAGCGGCCTGCTGAACCTGTCAACATGGAAGAGGTAATTAATGAAGTGCTCTGCGATCTTGCTTCGATGATCGCCGAGATCGGGATGTCTGTGAAAGTCAATGAACTTCCGGCTCTACGTGTGCCTGGGAGCCTATTGGCTCAGGTTTTCCACAATCTCATAGGCAATGCATTGCGCTACGGATCTAAACCGGGAAATGTTATCGAAGTGGGAGGGGGGAGGACAGGTAAGAACGTTAGCCTCTATGTACGTGATTACGGGCCTGGGATCCTGGAAGAAGAGCGCAGTCGGATATTTGAAGTCTTTTATCGCGGCACAACAAAAAAGGATGAAAAAGGCACAGGTATTGGCCTAGCTATAGTACGGAAGATTGCTAGAACTTTCGACGGGCGAGCCTGGGTAGAAGAAACCCCGGGGGGCGGCAGCACCTTCTGGGTTGAGGTGGTTGATGCCCCCATGGACACTCCTGTCAAATAGGCCGCTTCAAAGTAGAATTCCAACAAGTTGCTGCCTATCAGAAATTAAAGCCCGATATCACTGTCGGGCTTTCTTTATTAAAGGTATGGGCATCAGATTCCCTATTTTAAGGGCGGTGAATCTTTGGGACAGGGGTGTCGGTCGCTGCAATCGGGATGGATGCAGGGTTCAATGTGAATGGTTACGTCGCTTCCGCCAATTCTGGCACGTATCCGCTCTTCCAGGTGATCCGCAATCTCGTGTGCTTCCTTAACGGACAGGTGTTTGCAAACAGTCAGGTGAAAATCGATGATTTTTTGCGAGCCGGCTCGCCGGGTGCGCAACCGATGGTAGTCGATGAGATGCGCTTGATGAAGGTCGATAATAGCGGCGATTTCCTTGCGGATCGAGTCGGGGAGCTGTTCGTCGAGGATGTCGCTCACGCCATACCGTACAAGCCGGTATGCCTCGAACAAAATGTAGCACCCCACCAGTAGAGAAAGTACCGGATCGAGCCATGGGGTATCCAGCCACATTACCAGGCCCAGTCCCGCCACCAGGGCAGTGTTGGTATAGATGTCCATGGAGAAATGCAAGGCGTCCGCCTGCAGGGCCGATGATTCAGTCGCTTTGGCAGTGTTTTTCAGGTATCGGGCGATTTTCCACGAAACCACCGAACTGATCAACAGAACCACCATTCCTTCTTCTAAACGGGCCAGGGCGGTTCCATGAATCAGGCGCTGAGTCGATTCGTAAAGAATCCAGAGCCCCGAAAGGGCGATCATCAAGGATTGAAAGATGGTTGCCAGGGTTTCGAATTTGCCATGGCCGAAGGGGTGTTTTGTGTCAGGCGGCAATTCAGCCTGACGAATAGCGAAATAATTGGCGCTCGACATGAAGATGTCAAGCAGCGAATCGATGGCAGAAGACAATACTGCAAGGGATCCGGTAGCCAGGGCAGCCAAAAGTTTAAGCCCGGTAAGGACAATGGTCGTAGCCAAAGAAATGCGTGCCGCACGAATTTTACGATTGCTGTTGGTCATGGAGGTCATTTTGCCGAAAGGGGCTATATGGAAACATTGCTTTCATAACATAAGATGACAAGGAACACTATAGCAGATTCACCTGAACCATTTCCATGGCAACTCTATGAAAATCCAGAGATTCGCGTGGTTAAGTGCGGTCGATTCTATTTACATCGTCGATGCCCTTTGTTAACATAACACGCTTATGGACGATATGATTCGATATCGTTGCACCGGTGCTTTAGAAAAGCCGATTTTATTCGATTTTTTTCTTATGATTTAGTGATATGAGCAAACTGACTCCTATGATGCGGCAATACCTGGAGATCAAAGACCAGTGTGCCGACTCCATCCTGTTTTTTCGTTTGGGCGACTTCTATGAAATGTTCATGGATGACGCCGTCATCGCCTCCCGTGTGCTTGATATAACCCTGACGTCGCGGAATAAGGGCTCGGACGACGAGATTCCCCTTTGTGGTATTCCTTTCCATAGTAGTCAGCCCTATATAGCCAAATTGGTTGAAGCGGGCCACAAGGTCGCCATCTGCGAGCAGGTCGAAGACCCTAAAACCACCAAGGGGATCGTTAAGCGGGAGGTGGTGCGGGTGGTTACTCCCGGGCTTGTTATCGACAGCGACACACTGCAGCCCAAGCAAAACAACTATCTGCTGGCTCTTTGCGGTGATAGCGGCAAGAGTTGGGGGATCGCCCTGCTGGATATTACTACCGGCGAGTTTCGCGTCACCGAAGTCAATGACCTTGAGACGGTTCGCAGCGAAATCGCATCCGTCGATGCGCGGGAAATTCTTTGTGCCGAAGAAACCGGCCAGCAATTCTTGACCGATTTCGATTCCCTGTTGCAGGAACGTTCGCTAAACCGATTGCCGGATTGGGCCTTTGAGCCCGATTACGGCCGGGAGCGTATTCAGCAATTTTTTGCTTGTGATTCCCTGGCGGCCTTCGGATGCGAGGCTTTGCCCCTGGCCCAAGGGGCCGCGGGTGCCATCCTTCATTATCTGCTTGAAACACAAAAGGGTGTCGTCGAGCATATCCAATCTCTGGTCACTTATCACTGTCAGGACTTCATGGCGCTGGACAACAACACCCGCCGTAATCTTGAGCTGACCGCCACTCTTAATGATCAGCGTAAAAAAGGTTCCTTGCTCGGTGTCCTTGATCACACTGTGACCGCCATGGGGGGACGCAAGTTGCGTCATTGGATTAACCGCCCCCTCATCGACCTGCCAAGGATTCGTGCGCGCCATAAAGCAGTTGCAGAGCTGGTTGATGAAAGCCTGATACGGGATGAACTTCGTGAATCGCTGGATGGAGTCTATGACCTCGAAAGACTCAATTCCAAGATATCCATGGGCAACGCCAACGGTAAAGATTTAGTGGCGCTGAAAAAGACGTTGCAGCAATTGCCGTCTATCGCGGGGCAACTGGGGGAACTTTCAAGCGGCTTAATTTCCGAACTGGCTGTCAACCTTGATCCTTTGCAGGACGTCTTAGGGCTAATCGACAAGGCTATTGTCGATGACCCGCCTTTTGTATTGCGTGAAGGGGGATTGATTCGGGACGGTTATGATACCGAACTCGATGAATTACGGCATATCTGCCGCACCGGCAAGGGCTGGATCGCTCAACTGGAACAGCAGGAACGGGAACGTACCGGGATACCATCTCTCAAAGTACGGTTCAACAAGGTGTTCGGTTACTACATCGAGGTCACCCGTACCCATTCGGCCAAGGTGCCCGAGGATTATCAGCGCAAGCAAACCCTGGCCAATGCCGAACGCTACATTACGCCTCAGTTAAAAGAGTACGAAGAAAAGGTTCTTGGCGCCGAAGAAAAGATGGTCGTGATCGAATTCGATCTTTTTCAGCAGGTGCGTTGCCAGGTGGCTAAAGAGGGTAAGCGTATTCAGCAGACCGCCGAAGCGGTGGCCAATCTCGACGTACTCCAGTCGTTGGCCGAGGTGGCCCATAGCCGGAATTATGTGCAACCGGAGATGGACGACAGCAGCCAGCTGGTTATTGAAGAGGGGCGCCATCCGGTTATCGAGGCTATGCATCTCGGCGAGAATTTTGTGCCGAACGATGTCAGCCTCGATTGTGAGGAAAACCAGATCCTGATTATCACCGGACCCAATATGGCGGGTAAGTCGACCTTTATGCGCCAGGTTGCGCTGATCACCTTGTTGGCCCATATGGGCAGTCTGGTGCCGGCCAAGGCGGCCCGTATCGGTTTGGTCGACCGGATCTTTACCCGGGTTGGGGCCAGCGACAACCTGGCCCAGGGTCAATCGACCTTTATGGTCGAAATGACCGAGGCGGCTAATATCCTCCGTCATGCCAGTCCTCGGAGCCTGCTGGTGCTTGACGAAATCGGCCGTGGTACTTCGACCTTTGACGGCATCAGCATTGCCTGGGCAGTCGCCGAGTTTTTACATGACAATCCTCAAGTGGCGGCTAAGACCCTTTTTGCCACCCATTATCATGAGTTGACCGATCTTGCCGTGACCTGTCCACGGGTGAAAAATTTCAATATTGCGGTGAAGGAATGGAACGACCAGATTATTTTTTTGCGGCGCATCGTACCTGGAGGAGCCAGCCATTCTTACGGGATACAGGTTGCTCGCCTGGCCGGTTTGCCGGAAGCCGTACTTGGCCGGGCTCGGGAGATTTTAAATAACCTTGAACAAGGCGAATTTGAAGAACAGGGGCAGCCGCGATTGGCCCGCAGTCAACAGCCCAGGGAGTGCACCGCCGAACCGCAACTCTCTTTGTTCAGCGGCACCGACGATCCTTTGCGTATAAAGTTGCGAGAGCTCGATATCGCTCATATGACCCCCCTTGAGGGGCTTAATCTGCTTTATGAACTACAGAAGATGGTATAGCGCTATGCAATTCAGTCGATTTATCTGTACAGGGTTTTTGCTGTCGGTCTTTTTGTTAACAGCCGGGCTTTGTCATGCCGGTCCCATGGAAAATTTCCAGAAGGCACGCCAGCAGTACGACCTTTTGCTGGGTTCGCAAAAAAAGCAGCTCTACCGGGATAACTGGGAGAAGGTTATCAATCGGTTCGATAATTTTTCCAAACGCTACACCTCACACACAAAAGCGCCGGCCGCTATCTACCTGGCGGGAAAAGCCAGTCAACGGCTCTACGGTATTTCACAAAGAAAGTCCGACATCGTTTCGGCGATTGCCTTTTATAAACGTCTTGCGAACAACTATCCCGGCAGTAACCTTGCGGATGACGGCCTGGTGCTGGCAGCAAGTGCTGTTGAATACCATCAGAAACAGCACGCACAGGCATACCTGCTCTATCGGGAGGCTGTCGATCGCTATCCTGACGGAGATATGATCCGGCTGGCGCAAAAGGGTGTTCTTCGTTTGGCTTCTTATGCCCCCACTCAAAAGGTGCAATCAGCTTCCTCTTCCGCTGCAAAATCATCATCCGCAGTACCGGAAAAACGCCTGCTGAAAACTATTCGTCATTGGGCGAGCCCTGAATACACACGGATCGTATTGGAACTCAACGGTTCGGTACCTTTTCGTACCGGTTCTTTGCCCGGCGATGCCGGCAAGGGAATCCTGCCGCGAGTCTACATCGATCTTCAGGGGGCGGGAATCGCCTCCGGGTTAGACCAGAGAATGGTCATTAAAGAAGGGATGCTCCGCCAGGTCAGAGTCGGGAAACAAAAGAACAACAGTACCCGGGTTGTTCTTGATCTCGCTATGGCAGGGGAATACAAGGCCTTTTCTCTTGAGGGGCCTGACCGTATCGTAATCGATCTGGGTGCCACCAAACAGGCGGTGCTTGCGGCCAACCCTCCTGAAATACGCTCAATGCCTGCGGCGGGTGACCCTATCGCCAGGGTTTTGGATCAGGCCCCCGAAGACAGCCAACCTCAGGTACGTTTGCCGGAAGGGGGAAGCAATCGATTGCGGCGGATTGTGGTCGATGCCGGTCATGGCGGCCGGGATCCCGGTGCGATCGGTCCAGGAGGAACGAAAGAGAAAGATGTAACTTTGGCATTGGCCCTTAAACTGGCCGAGCGTTTGAAAAAAGAGTTCGGTTGCCAGGTTATTCTGACCCGGGACAAGGATGTCTATTTGGCCCTGGAAGAACGAACCGCCCTGGCCAACCGGGTTGGTGCGGATCTGTTTATTTCCATTCATGCCAATGCCAGCAAAAACCGCTCTGTCCGTGGTGTGGAAACGTACTATCTGAACTTCTCCAAAAATGACAAGGCCGCAGCCGTTGCCGCCCGGGAAAATGGCACGTCATTGAAACAAGTCGGGGATTTGGAAATGATTCTATTCGATTTGATGGCCAATTCTAAAATCAATGAATCGAGCAGGCTGGCTGCAGAGATCCAGAGTAGTCTGGTTAACTCCCTTGGGCGCCACTATTCGCAGATAAAAGACCATGGGGTTCGTCAAGGTCCTTTTTATGTGTTGCTGGGAGCCACCATGCCTTCGGTTCTGGTGGAAACGGCTTTTATCAGTAATAAGACAGAAGAAAGTCGGCTTAAAAACAGTAAGTTTCAGGGGCGGGCTGCCGATGCAATTGTCGCCGGGGTTAAGAAATTTGCCAAAGCCAGCCGCATGATAGCCAGCAAATAAGGTGACGTTGGAAATGTTTGCTCTGGGGCTATATGGATTTTGTTCAAGGGGCGGCCGTACACTTCGCATGCCTTTTGATTCGGAAAATAACGGGTCTTGCAGACCCGAGTTTCTTCTTGGTTATCCTGAACTTTATACGAATTCAGCAAATAGGGAACTGTAATGTTATTTAATCCCGATGCCTTTTTTAGTGCAGAACTGATTGCAGCCTGCAGGGAAGATTATCAAGAGAATCGCACTCTGCTTGTCGATGCTGCCCGTGCCTTTCTTGTACAGGGCCAGTCTGAAATCCGTGATCGGCATCGTTCAGGCCTCGGCGGTCGGGCCGTCGTCGAACAGGTTACTGAATTAGTTGATTTACTGCTGCAAAAGTTATATCGGATTGCCTCTGAAGGTTTATTTCTAGATAAAGAAAAGTTTTGCGTTTTATTGGCTGTGGGGGGATATGGCCGTGCTCAACTCAATCCCCGGTCCGATATCGATTTGATGTTTTTTTATTCCAGTAAGGGGCAGGAATTTGCCGAGGCTCTTTCCGAACGGATGCTGTACGTCCTTTGGGATTTGAATCTTGATGTCGGCTATAGTGTCCGTGCCAGTCGCGATTGTATCGAAATGGCAGAAAAAGATGCCACGGTGCGTACCGCCTTGCTTGATACCCGTTACCTGACCGGCAGTCGTGAATGCTACGCAGAATTTGAACGTTCGGTCGTCAGTAAAATTTACAGCTGGAACAGTAAAAAATTTTTGCAGGAGAAAGTGGCCGAACACCAAAAACGGATGGGTAAGTACGGGTCGTCGGTCTTTTTACTGGAACCGAATATCAAAGAGGGAGAAGGGGGGCTGCGTGATCTGCAAACGGCTTTGTGGATGGCCCAGGCCAAATATAAATGCCGCAATCTGCGGGAATTGATTAAGAAAGGGATGATTACCGAACGGCAGGGAGAGGAATTCGAAAGAGCTCTCGACTACCTGTGGAGAATACGCAACGAACTGCACTATTTATCCAAAGGGAAAAATGAGCAGCTTCGTTTCGATCAACAAGAAAAGATCGCTCACTTTCTCGGTTATCAGGATACCAGGCAAGCGCCAGCCGTCGAACAGTTTATGCAGGACTATTATGCTCATGCCACCCATGTAGAGCATATTACCTCTTACCTTATGGCCAAGGTGACGGGGGCTCTTGACACCCAGTCGACGCGGGCGGTTCACAGTAGCCGCCGCCCGGTAAGGCGTCAGGTTGGGGATCATTTTTACATCCATGGAAACGAATTACGGGTTGAGCAGGACAACCTGTTTGAAGAAAAACCCGAACTGATGATGCGGGCCTTTCGCCTTGCCCAGGAACAAGGGGTGAGAGTCAGTATCCAGGTTAAAACCTTGATTCGTGAAAATTTACACCGAATTAACGACAGGGTACGGCGTTCGCGGATAATGACCGAAGATTTTATGGCAATTCTGCGTTACCCTCACCGGGTTGTCGATGCCCTGAATACCATGCATCACCTGCGTTTTTTGAACCATTTCATACCTGAATTCGGCCGTCTTTATTGTAAGGTGCAGCACGATGCATACCATATCTACACCATAGATTTTCATTCCCTGTTTGCTCTGGAAGAACTGATCAAGATTGGCCGGGGAGAATACGATACCTCGTTTGAACTGCTGAGCAAGGTGGCCAACGATATTGAAAAGCGGGAATTACTGCTTTTGGCTGCCCTGCTTCACGATATAGGCAAAGGCCAGGGAAAAGACCACTGTAACAAAGGTGCGGACATGATTCCGACCATAGCCCGGAGGCTGGGTCTTAATAAGGAAGACGCCTGTCGCCTTGAGTTCCTGGTGCGAAATCATTTACAGATGGCCCATATTTCCCAGCGGCGGGATTTGCACGATGATGCATTGATAGTGCAGTTTTCCCGGCAGATGGGGATGAGCGAAAATTTGCGAATGTTGTTTTTGTTGACGGTGGCCGATATCAAAGCCGTTGGACCGGATGTCTGGACCGCCTGGAAGGGTTTGTTGTTACAAGAGTTGTATGAAAAGGCCTACGATGTTCTGGAACGTGGCGACTTTTATATGGAAAGCCGCTCGGAGAGAATTCGCAATCGAAAACGCCGGGTTGTGGAATTGCTCAAGGGTGAATACAGTGAACGGGCTGTCAAGGAGCGTCTTAATCTGATGAGCATGCGCTACCTGTTTGCGCAGCGTTCGGCAAATATCGCCGATCATATACGTCTGATCATGGATCGGCGGGATTCCACATTGGCCTTTAAGGCAACCAATGAGCCGGATGCCAACTATACGGAACTGACCATTGTTACCCTCGATGTTCCTGGTCTTTTCACCATGATAACTGGTGTAATGACAGCCTTTAATATCAATATCCTTGGGGCTCAGATATACACCCATAATGACGGATTGGCTTTTGATGTCCTGCAGGTGCGGGGACATCAGGGGCGTCCAATTGTGTCACAGGAGAAATGGGAGCAGGTTCGCAGCACCCTCGAGGCTGTAATTGAGGGACGCATGCAGGTTGAAGACCTTGTTCGCGATCGTCAGCAAGTCAAAGCGCTGCCGACTTCTCCGAAGCCACGGAAGCCCAGCCGCATTGAAATTGACAACGAGGTGTCCAGGGATTACTCGGTACTCGATATTTATACCCATGATAAAGTTGGTTTGCTCTATACCATCAGCAAAACGTTGCGGGATATGGGGCTCTATATCGGCGTTTCAAAAATTTCTACCAAAGTAGATCAAGTGGCGGATACTTTTTATGTCCGCGATATCTTCAGCCAGAAGATCACCGACCCTGAACGAATTACCGAACTCCGCCAGGAACTGCTGGAGGCCATCGACCGTGCAGGCGATGGACAGTCCATTTAAAACAGGCCCTTATGAATCAAAGGCTCGACCTTTTTCTTAACTATCTGACTGTCGAAAAAGGCTTGTCGGCTAATACGCTGGAGGCCTACGGACGTGACCTGTCCCGCTATGTGGGGTTTCTGCTCGAGAAAGGAGTGTCGCATCCGGACCAGGTGACAGCGACATTGGTGCTCGATTTTCTGGGCTCATTGAAAAAGACCGGCTTGTCCTCCCGGAGCCGGGCGAGGAATCTTGTAGCGTTACGTACCTTTCATCGTTTTCTGCTTGCCGAAGGGTATGCCTGCGAGAATCCTACCAGCCTGATAAAAGCTCCGCGAACCCTGAGTAGTTTGCCTAAAACCTTGTCCCCTGAAGAGGTGGAACATTTACTTTCTGCACCGATTGGCGACAGCCCCCTTGACCAGAGGGACCGCGCCATGTTCGATCTTCTTTATGCAACCGGGCTTCGGGTTTCCGAACTGGTCGGCCTCAAGGTTTCAGATCTGCAACTTGACGTCGGTTATTTGACTACCTTTGGCAAGGGCGGCAAGCAACGCATCGTTCCCATGGGGGAATCTGCCCTTGATCAGGTGTGTGAATATCTGGATGTGGGACGCCCGTACCTGGTCAAGGGAAGCGAAAACTCGTTTCTATTTCTCAACCGCTCAGGGAATGGGTTGACACGTCAGGGCTTCTGGAAGATTATTAAACGTCGAGCGTTGCAAGCCGGCATTGGCAAAAATATCACCCCGCATACTTTACGTCATTCATTTGCCACCCATCTTCTCGATAACGGGGCAGATTTACGTGCTGTCCAAACCATGCTGGGTCATGCCGATATCTCTACAACTCAGATATATACCCACGTTACCCGGGAACGTCTGAAAAAACTTCACTCGCTGATTCATCCACGGGGATAGCTCATAACGCCTGCATGGCGATTCCCTGCTTTGTTTCAATTGATTGTTCCATAGACGAATAGGCAACAGTTATTTGGTTGAGGGTATTATGAAATATGTAGTTCTTTTAGGTGATGGAATGGCAGATGAGCCTTTGGCCGAACTAAACGGTCAAACGCCTCTTCAAGCTGCTGAAACCCCCAATATGGATCTACTTGCTCGGCAGGGGACCCTTGGTATGGTCCAGACCATTCCTGAGGGGTATCCGCCCGGCAGCGATGTCGCCAATCTGTCGGCTTTCGGTTACGATCCGGCAGCCTGTTATACCGGCCGTTCACCTTTGGAGGCAGCCAGCATGGGGGTTGAGCTCGGTCCGAATGATATAGCGTTTCGCCTGAACCTGGTTTCCCTCGGGGACCGCGACGGTGAAGTCTATATGGATGATTTTTCCGCCGGTCACATCGGCTCAGAGGAGGCAGGGCAGCTTGTCCTTGCTTTGCAGGAGGAATTCGGCGGGACGAATTTTTCCTTTTATCCCGGGGTTTCCTATCGTCACCTCATGGTTTGGCATGGAGGAAAGGATCAGCTGTCCTTTACGCCTCCCCATGATATTACCGGACAGCCCGTGGCTGATTTCCTGCCCAAAGGGGAGGGGGCCGAAATATTGCTGGATCTCGCAAATCGTGCGAAGGTTTTGTTTGAAAACCACGAGGTCAACCAAAAGCGCATTGCCTCAGGAAATAAGCCGGCCAATGCGATCTGGCTATGGGGCCACGGCCGTGCTCCGCAAATGGAAACCTTGCGACAAAAGTTCGGTATCAGCGGGGCGGTCATATCGGCAGTCGATCTGATTAAGGGAATAGGTGTCTATGCCGGCCTCGATGTTATTGAGGTTCCGGGGGCTACGGGCTATCTGGATACCGATTATCTCGCCAAGGGGCGTTATGCGCTGGAGTCCCTGAAAACCAGGGACTATGTTTATGTCCATGTCGAGGCCCCTGATGAAGCTTCCCATAGCGGTGATCTGACCGAAAAAATTCGAGCCATCGAATCTTTCGATGAATTGGTCGTCGGTACATTGCTTGAAGGTCTTCCCGCGCTGGGAGAATTTCGTTTGCTGGTTCTGCCCGACCATCCGACACCGGTTAAAAAAATGACCCATACCGGGGATGCGGTACCTTTTGTCCTTTTTGATTCGGAACTCCAGGACGAGCCCAACGTTTTTGCCGGCAGTGCCTATTATGAAAAAGCGGCAGTCGATACCGGATTTTTCATTGAACATGGTTATGAATTGATGAATTATTTGATTACGGGTTGTTGCTGAGATCAAAGCAGATTACTTACATGCACTGCTAACGGGGTACGAAAAATAAAAAAGGCCGCAATGTCAGATGACATTGCGGCCTTTTTTCCTGGCAGGGTGGGTGATTTGAGAAATTTGCTTCTTTTTCCACAGAAAAGCCCCCGATTTCATTATCGGGGGCTTTTGACGCTTATAGAGGGCCGAATGGGAAATTGTAAGACAGATGGCCCTTGCAACGACTCCCCTTAGCGGGCTTCAAATAATAATGCCTCGTGGAGATTGACAGTATGGTTCTTGATCCGGCGCAGGGCGATGGCCATATCGCTGAATATAAGCGAAGACAGGGCGCTGCACGAACCAGCTTTCATCCGACCGAGGTGAGCATCACGAATGGCATTGGCCATCTCGTTAAGCCGACCGGCTTCTTCAAACACGGTGCTGCTGACGACATCTTCTTCGTTCTGGAGAGCATTCCCCACCTGGGTGAAAAAGGCTGAAATTTCAGCGTGAAAATTGCTCAGGTCCTTCCATGCGCTTTCGCTGAAGTCGAGTTCGTTTTTCTCAAGGCGCTTCAGGTAGGAGCACATCGAGGCTGCATAATCAGTAATGGTTTCAAGCTCGTCAGCGGCGCGAATATAGGCATAAGCCCGATCCGCTTGCTCGTGGCTGGCTTTGCCGGCCTGCATCAGGGAGGTGGTGAAGGTAGTGATTTCCTTCTGCATGATATCCGCTTCTTCTTCGATCGCTTTGACCTTCTGGCAATAACGATCACGCCCCTTGACATCGGGCTGCAGCAGGCTGGCGACATGTTCCAGGGCCTGTCGGACATCCCCCAGCATCCGTTTGAGTTCCTCGTGAACCATAGAAACTCCCATGGCCACCGGCATGCTGCCCGGCGGCCCGAAATACTTGAATGGCCCTTTAGCAGCCGCTCCGGTTTCGGGTACGAGCTTGACGACCACTTTTTCCAAATACTGGATGAAAGGCAACATGATGAGGGTCGCCGAAATATTGAAAAAGGAGTGGCCGAAGGCAATATGGGCCGCAATGTAAGGTCGGACACCTTCGTTGTTAACGAAGTCGGCGGCACCGGGGACTATTGCCTCAACTACACTTATAAAGGGGGAAAACAGCGAAATGATGATGAGTACCCCCAGGACGTTGAACATGCTATGGGCCATGGCGGTACGTCGCGCAACAACGGTGCTGCCAAGGGCGGCGAGCTGAGCGGTGATCGTCGTGCCGATATTTTCTCCCAGGACCAGGGCAACGGCCGTCTGCATCGGTATGGCCCCGGTCGAAGCGAGGGCTATGGTGATGCCGAGCATCGCCGAACTGCTCTGGATGACCATGGTCATCAGGCAACCGATGGCGACGCAGCCGAGAAGGCTGGGCAACGATTGGGCATCGAGAAGGAGCATCAGGTTCCTGAAACCTTCAGCGGAGCGGAGTGGTTTGAACGCTCCGCTCATTATCTCGAGACCGAAAAAGATCATACCCAGGGCGAGCAAAACCTTGGCAATTCCCGAAATACGTTCATTTTTGGCAAAGAGCATCGGGAAAATACCGATGCCAACCAACAACAGGCCATATTTGCCGACTTTGACCGCAAGGATCCAGCCGGTTATGGTGGTGCCGATGTTGGCCCCTAAAATAACCCCGATCGCCTGACTTAACTGCATAAGGCCGGCGTTGGTGAGGCCGACGACCATGACCGTGGTGATGGACGAGGATTGGACGAAGGCGGTGACGCTTAGACCGACCAGCATCGCCAGAATACGATTGGTCGTGACGGAAGAAATTGCCTTGCGGATGAGCCCCCCTGAAAGCATTTGCAGGCTTTCCGACAGGAATTTCATGCCCAGGATAAAAATACCGAGCCCGCCAAGGACTGTGTAAGCCATTTTAAAAGGTTCAATCATTATCTGGATCTCGAAAATAAGGGTTAACAAAAAGCGAACATTTTGACCAAAGATTTTGCACGATAGTAATACGACTGAATGCTCTTGGGCGCAAGTCTTTTTAGAAGGTATTCGTCAGATATTTGTCCGGTGTTGCCCTCAGGAGAATTGGCGGGCAATTCTCATTTTTCATCTATAGATTTTTCAGCGTCTGATAATAACAGAAACGAGCACTTTTTTGGCTAAAGAAACATGCCCTCAGATAAAAAAATATGCAAGCAAGGAAAATTTAAAAACTCAAGAGTATTGATGGCTTGGAATTCTCTGAAGGGGGCAGGGCCTGATAGGGGTGGGCACTGAGGCCTTAGGGGGCGGTTTACAATCCGAACCGCCCCCTAAGGTCAGATTCAGTCACAATTTAAAGAATTTCCACACTAATGATGTTTGTGGCACCGTATGGGATGCCGTAGAATTCTCTGTCTTTAATAGCGCCCGTTACCCATTTGCCTGTAGCTGTCGATACCACACCATCAATCGAGTTGCGAGAAGCGGTGCCTGCAGCAGGATTAATGACCAAAATATTTGAGGCGGTGTATGGAACAGCGTAAATTTTATTGTCTGGGCCAATTATTGCTTCTGACCACCCTGATCCGGAAAGGTTTGCTCCCATGGTGCTCAGGGAAGCCGTGTTGGCTGCAGGGTCAATGATAAGGATGGCGGGGGAATCGGTGTAGGGTATGGCATAAATTTTTCCATTGGGCGCGAGAATTCCTCCGGCATATTTATGGCTACTGGTTAGAGCAGCACCCATATTGCTACGGGAGGCCGTACCAGACGCCGGGTCAATAATGAGGATATCTACGGCATTGCGGGGAACGCCGAAAATCTTGCCGTTTGCAGCGAGCACCCCTCCGTTCCATTTGTGTGAACCGGCAAGACTGGCTCCCATGGAGCTACGGGCAGCGGTTCCGTCGGCCGGGTTAATGATGAGGATGTTTGAGGAGTCTCGAGGGATGCAGTAAATTTTATCATCCGTCCCCAGCACCGCGCCTGCCCATTTGGCCGTGTCGCTGAGATTCAAGCCGAAGTTGGTTCGAGTAGCAGTTCCTGCTACTGGGTCTATGATCAGAACATCTGGCGCATTATATGGGACGCAATAAATTTTACCGTCTGGACCAAGGCATCCACTCGCCCACTTGCTGGAGCCTGAAATGCTTGCCCCCATTGAGCTGCGCGTTGCCGTATTGGTGATCGGATCTATGATAAGGATGTCATCCGAACTGTAAGGAATGCCGTAGATATTTCCATCCGGACCTTTGACGCCTCCCCACCATTTGGCCTTCGTCCCAGAAATATTGGCGTCAAACGTTCCGATTGTGACAGAAAGTCCCGGTGTTTCCAATATTTCCGTCGATCCACCGCCACCTCCACCTCCACCGCTTCCCCCGCATGCAAATAGAAATATACCTACTGCTGTTATCAGGCAAAGTGCTGCAGTTAGAATTTTCATGGCCACCTCCAGAATTGGCTCTGGACGAAAAAAGAGACTGAACTATCAATACCAAGAAAGTCGAAGCCAAACCTTAATCGATATTTGTTTTCCGTACCGCGTCCTTGATACGTTTGACATGCCCTCGGCCCAGGGCTTTGACCTCGCAACCCAGTTCAAAATAGCGATAAATCTGGTCATCCGTCAAAATGCCAAAACAGTCTACTATGGCAATAGGTCCGCCGGCCATGCGGCAGATATCGTCGGGTGTCAAGGTTAAGTAAGGTGCGTGGCGAACGGCTAAAACAACGGCTTCGGTATTGCTCAGCGCATCACCTAACTCGCAGGTCATGGAAAAATCATCCAATTCCTGCTGGTTGCGGAAAAAGCGCGACAGGCTCATCCCTGAAGCCGGATAACTATCCTGCTTTTCAATTTCCCACCAATGTTCGACATAGGGGTCGTGGGCTCGAACTTCAGCGCCCATCTCGGTTAGTTTCCGAAGAACGATTTCCGAACCGCTGTAGCGGGTATCGCCCACATCCTCCCGATAGGAGACACCCAGGATGGTAATCGGAGTGGCCGCGACGATTTTCCCCATGTTTCGCAGGGCATCCCGCACCAGCTGCACCACATGCAGCGGTCGGGTATCGTTAATATTGATGGCTTCGGGAGTAATCTGAAAAATTTCATTTTCAAAGCCCATCAGGTGTCGGTAGGCCCACAACCCCAGTCCCCCGTCCTTGGGCAGACAGTAGCCGCCAATTCCCGGCCCGGGGAATATCATATTGCTGTGTGTCGGCCTCACTTTAATCGCTTCGATTATCTTGATGAGATCGACCCCGTTGGTTTCGGCAAACAGACTCCATTCGTGGAGGAAGGCAAGGATAGTGGCCCGGTAGCTGTTTTCCACAATTTTACAGGTTTCACTCTCTATAGGCCTGTCGAGAACGGTAAGGGGGAAATCTGTGGTGTTCAGGACTTCTTCCAAAAATTTTTTGACCCGTCTCCGGCTTTCCGGATTGATGCCGCTGCAGACTCGCCAGAAATCACGGATGGATTTTACATATTCTTTGCCGGGCATTACCCGCTCATAACTATGGGCCAGTAATGGTTCAGCGGTAAGACCGCGTTGGCGAAAGGCTTTCTTGATTGCAGGGTAGGCGATATATTCAGTTGCGCCAGGAGGTACCGTTGTTTCAATAAGCACCATACAGTCCGGTGAAATCATCTCACCAAGAATCCTGAAGCTTTCCTCGAGGGCACTGATATCGGCATATCCGGTTTGAAGATCTCCCAGGTCCTGTTTGAGAAAGTCGCATTGGATGTCCACTACAATCACATCCGCAAGCTTTAAAACCTCATTGGTATAAGTCGCAATAAGGTTCTTTTTCTTTACGACACAGCGATGGATGATTTCCGCCACTTCAGGGTCTTCAGCCTTGAGTGGACAGATGCCCTGATTGAATAAAGGGATCTTCCAGTAACTTCTGGTGCTGGGTCGTTGCATGCCGATAACAAATTTTCCTGGTTGGCCGGTCTCTGAAACGACTGAGTCCGCAACGACAGCGGCCATGACCGCCCCGACGAAACCAAGTCCCATGACCACAACGATTTCCTGCCCCTCTTTACGTTTTTCTGCAACAAGTTCCTGGAGCTTTAAAAATTCGGCTTTATAGTCCTTCTCATCCGGAAGGGGGAATCTTTCACCAGCAGGGCTGACTGAATAGGTCATAGGGCCTCCTTTAATCGGCAATCAACATATTCTTAAATTATGCAGACCTGGTAACCCAGATTCATGGGCTTATCCTCCAGGGTGATATTGGAGCCAGTTATCATTATCTCCTATCTTTTGAAGGTTTCAAGATTAAGTGTATCCATTTCCCGACAGAACGGGGCAGCTGTTCGGTTAATTCAATATTGGCGGCATCTTCTCTCTTTGAAAGAGTCGGTTTTTAGCCATCGGTTAACTCTTCGGTAAGGGGCTGGGCCTCCTATTTCCTAGGAATGGAGGCCATTGTCGCCTACAGATGACATTCACGACGATCAGGGCAAATGGGAGCCGGAATGTGGAGCATAGTCCAATTAAGAATTTAGGCGATGGGTAACAGAAAAATATTATTTTTCAGTAACATGGAGGAAATTTCTGACCCAAAATCGTTCTGTATACGTGAAAAGGCCAGTCGTGTTAACAAATTTATGACAATATCTTTTTTGACGTCTGTAAGCCGCCATGATCATTTCTGAAATTGAAATATGAATGGTCAATAATCCCTCCCTTCTCCAGAGCAAGTCTTTCCCTCCACCAGTCTATGGGTTAAATCTAATCGACGTAACTGATTGAAAACAGGTAGTCCGAGAAGCGGACGAACAACTCGTGCCCAATTCTAAAGAGGCAGGTTTTGGCACGTCCGTTGCTGATGTTCCTTCCACTAAATTCTGTATACGCAGAAAAAAAACACTTAAACAAGCAGTTGTACGTTGTCTTGATTCCTGTTTTCAGGGGTGAGGTCCTTAGGATCCGGTTGATTGGTGATCCCTTTAACCCGAACCAAAAATCGTATCACTAGCTTCATGGAAGGATGTTCAGATGTTTAGAGGAAGAGTTTTTAGAACATGTTTAATGGCTATTCTAGTAGGGATTTTCCTTATTAGCGGCCTTACCGACGCATCGGCCGGGCGGCGAGTTACAGTTAAATCGCCCCTGACCCAATTGGTGGCCAATGGCTTTACCGCTGACCAGGTCGTTTCTCTGCTGGATAACGCAGGCATCAGTGGTTTGCGGAAAAACGATGTCTATAAAGATCCAATGGAAGGCCTCTCCGGCCTGGAGAGTTTTACTGACGACCAAATAAAATTGCTGCAGGCTGCCAATGCCGTAAGCCTGTTTTTGCTGCGGCTGGACAATTATTCCTGGGGTCCGGGTGACTCAGGTGATCTTGCCCATCTGGATGAAGCTGTCCAGATGGTTAAGGGATGCCTCAGTCAGTCAGGTCATACGGGCGTATATAACCAGTTGAATCCCACCTTGGGTGATTTCGATCGTCCTCTGACCATCAACCACCTGATTAGCGCCACGAACAATTATCTGGAAACATTAACCGTGTGGGCCAGGAACGGTGAAATTACCGATCCTGCTGGCGAGTGTTTATCTCTTCGCGACAGCCTTTCCGAATTGGCACTGCATTACTATGTTCTTGAAAATCGTGGTCATACGGCCATCGAAGAAGCCATCGGTTACGATATTCTTCCCGACATCAGCGGCACCCAGTACCCCCAGATCGACTTCAGCGGTTTGGTGACGATTTACAATCAAGACGGAACGGTGGCTTCCAGAGACAGCGGTTCCACAGCTGAGCCTGAGCCCGCTCCCGTTGCCTATTCGACCCCCATTCTGGACAGCGTGGTAGTCGAAGGCGAAAGTTTCGTATTGAACTGGAGTCTGCCTGCCGATACCAGCGAAGTTCCCTCGGGCGGTTACGATATCGTCATCGACGGGGTTGACACCGGTACCCAGTGGCGCACCACCGATACCAGCATCGTTGTCAGCGGTCTGGAAGCCGGTGTGAGTCATACTTTCCAGGTTCAGGCCCGCTGGCTGCAGGCCGACCCGGATCAGACTCTTCTCTCCAACGAGGTTTCCGCGGCATACCAGGTGGTCGCTCCCGAACCGGAGCCGACGAATTATCCCGCCCCCATTCTGGACAGCGTTGAAGTAGACGGCAATAATTTTGTATTGAACTGGAGCCTGCCTGCCGGCAACAACGAAATTCCCTCCGGCGGTTACGATATCATCATCGACGGTACCGATACCGGCACCGAATGGCGTACCACTGGAACCACTATTACCATTACCGGTCTGGAAGCCGGCATCAACCATACCTTCCAGGTCCAGGCCCGTTGGCTGCAAGCTGACCCTCATCAGACTCCGCTCTCCAACGAGCTTTCCGGTATCATTCCTGTGGAACCGGTTGCCGATCCGGAGCCGGCCACTTATCCTGCTCCCATTCTCGACAGCGTGGATATCGACGGCAGTAACTTTGTATTGAGCTGGAACCTGCCGGCTGGCACCAGCGAAGTACCCTCCGGTGGGTACGATATCATCATCGACGGTGTGGATACCGGTACAGAGTGGCGCACCACCCAGACCGGCATCGTGATTACTGGCCTGGAAATTGGCGTAACTCACAGCTTCCAGGTCCAGGCCCGCTGGTTGCAGGCCGACCCCCATCAGGTACCTCTGTCTAACGAGCTTTCCGGTATTATTACCGTGGCTGTTCCCGAACCTGAGCCGACCACTTATCCGGCTCCCATTCTGGACAGCGTGGAAGCAGACGGCAATAATTTTGTATTGAACTGGAGCCTGCCTGCCGGCACCGGTGACGTTCCCTCCGGCGGTTACGATATCATTATCGATGGGGTAGACACCGGCACCGACTGGCGCACTACCGCAACCAGCACCGTGATCACCGGACTTTCCAGCGGCGTGGCTCATACCTTCCAGATTCAGGCCCGCTGGCTTCAGGCAGACCCGCATCAGGTGCCACTGTCCAATGAACTTTCCGGTACCATTCCGGCCGATACTTCCGGCGGCGGTTCTGTTCCGTCGGATGGCGGTTCTGGCGGGGTAGAGCCTCCCAGTTCCGACAGCGGTACTGTAAAAGCCTTCCCCGGCGCGGTAGGCTTCGGCACCGAAACTTCTGCCGGTCGTGGTGGTCAGATTATCAAGGTTACCAATCTCAATGACAGCGGTTCCGGCTCCCTGCGGGCTGCTATCGAAGCCTCCGGCCCGCGCATTATCGTCTTCGAGGTGGGCGGTGCCATTAACCTGAACAGCGACCTGCGGATTTCCAACGGCTATGTCACCATCGCCGGCCAGACCGCACCGTTCCCGGGTATCATGCTCAAGCGCTACGGGGTCCGCATCAACGCCTCCAACATCCTGATGCAGCACATCGCCATCCGCGTCGGCGACGATGGACGCTCGTCGGACGGTTCCTGGGATAATGCCGATGCCTTGCAGATCACCGGGAACGGGGCAAGCAATATCGTCATCGACCATTGCTCCTGGTCCTGGGGAATCGATGAAAACTCCAGTACCTGGGCGTCTAATGCCCACGATATCACCTTCAGCAACTGCCTTATCGGTGAAGCCCTGGTATCCTCTGCCCATTCGGAAGGTTCGCACTCCAAGGGCCTGCTGATAGGCGGCAGCAGCAACAACCCGAAACGCGTCGCAATCATCGGCAACCTGTTCGCCCACAATGTCGATCGTAACCCGCAACTTAAAGGTGGTACCAGTACCGTTATCGCCAACAACGTCATGTATAACTGTGGCGACAACTATTCCATCTCCAACATGACCCGTAACTACGTCACCGAGAAGACCCTGGCCAGTTATATGGGCAACATTTTTGTGGACGGTCCGCAGTCGGCTTCCGGCGCCTACGCCATCAAGGCCGAATCCAACCTGGCATCCGGGTCGGCTTTTTATGCTAACGACAACGTCAACCTGAGCCGTCCTTCGTATTTGATCAAGGACAGCGCCGGTTGCAAGGTAAGTTCGCCGCCGCTTGCCATTTCCGACTATACCCCTCTGGCTAGCGGCCAGGTGGTGGATTCGGTCCTGACCTACACCGGCACCCGTCCGGCGGAGCGCGACGATGTTGACGCCAGGATTGTCAGTGAGGTTCTGAACGGCACCGGTTCGCGGAAGAATCACTCCAGCGGCCTGTGGCCAAGCTATCCGTCGACCACGAGAGATTTCGATCAGTATATTCCCTCGAATCCCAGTGGTGACAGTGACGGCGATGGTTACACCAACATCGAAGAAGTGTTGTACCAGATGGCTCTGCAGGTAGAAGGCCGATAAAATACCGGCTTTTATCTAAGCTCAAAAGGGAAATAAACCTCCGGACAGTCTGAGGGGGGTCCCAGATATTGCAAAATAAAGGGGGAAGAATCAGAAATGATTCTTCCCCCTTTTTATTTATGATCCAGGGATTTGTATTCCCCGGGTACGATGACCAAGCACTATATTTTATGTTGTTTAACGTGTTTTTTACGTATTTGTGCAGTTTTGTCACTAGTAGACAACAGTTTCCTGGTCCTATGTTGTGCCATTGTCAAAAAATATAGTTTTAGTGTCACTTCCTGGTGACAAACAGAATATAAAATATTTGTCAAATAAGCAGCATATTGTCAGAAAAGCCTGAAAAATATTTTCAGTAAAATAATCGATATAAAAATATCTTATTTTCGCGAAAAAGCCGACTATGGAAGCAGTTTTTGACACCTTTTAGAATTTGCTTGCAAGTTTTTGTAATTATTATATTTATTTTCACCTCTAATACTAAACCAACCTTCAAGTCCTTTCAAAAATCAAACATCTTTAAGTCTTGGCAAATTCCAAATTGTGTAACTAGTTGATAATACATTACCTCAAAAATGACATTGCCAGAATACAGAAAATTTATTTTCAACCGTTGGCATCTCCTTTGCTTTTAATCCAGAAAACAAAATTACATGGCAAAAAAGCTTTATAAATTCGCGCTGTCGAGCGCAGATGCAATGTATGGATGGTGTCAGGGGAGATGACGTTTGGATTGGTATTGAATCGATCCCTTTAACCAGAATCATAAAGTTCAATAGAGGCTTTATGAAAGGATGTGCAGATGAAGGAACAAAACATATTTAGAACAAGTTGGATGATCTTGGTTGCCGTAATGCTGTTGCTGCCCGGTTGTGGTGGCGGTGGAGGCGGTGGTGGCGGCGGTGGTGGTAATGACAGTGGTGCAGTTAGTGTTGGCACTGCCGGTGTAGCCGTAGACCCCTATATCGTGGGAGCGGTATTTGAGGAAGTGTCCCCCGAAGATCAGGTGTTGCAAAGGTCTTCTATATCCGATGCGGAGGGCAATTTCAGATTTTCAAAAACGGTCCGAACGGATTCGATAATACGCATCAAGGAAGACCAGAAGGGGACCCATGCGGGCAAACCCTACGAGGGGTCTCTGCGAGGAATAGCCGATGATACCGGAGCGCTGGTGGCTTCACCGCTTACAACCTTGCTTGCCAACGGTTTTACTTCTGGACAAGTGATCGCCATGCTGGAAGATGCCGGGATCAGCGGCTTGCAGGAAGGCGATCTCTATAACGATCCCATGGACGGACTGGCCGGACTCGAAACGTTTGCAGATGATGACCTGGTTCTGCTTCAGGCAAGTATGGCAGTGAATAGCTTTCTCTTGCGGCTTAATAATTTTAATTGGGGTCCTGGCGATGCAGGTGATGTCGCTTATCTCGGTGAAGCCGTCGATATGGTCAAATATGGCCTCAGTTTAAGCCGTTACCAGGAGGTTCAAAGTGAACTAAATGACACTCTGGCAGATTTTGCAAGCCCTGTGACCCTCGACCACCTGATAAGCGCAACAAGCAATACGGTTGAAACCTTGACTATTGCTGCACGGAACGGTGAAATCGCAGATCCGGTGGGCGAAATTGCCGTACTCAACGATAGCCTTACCGAATTGACACTGCATTATTATGTGCTGGAACATCGCGGTGACGCCGCCATCGAGGAGGCTGTTAACCATGACATTTTGCCTGACATCGAAGGAACTCAATATCCCCAGCTTGATCTTTCCGGCGATGTCACGGTTCAAGGCGTGGTTGCGCCCGAACCTGAGCCGACGACTTATCCTGCTCCTATTCTGGACAGCGTAGAGGTGGATGGCAGCAGCTTTGTTCTGAATTGGAGCCTGCCTGCCGGCACCAGCGATGTTCCTTCAGGCGGTTACGACATCATCATCGACAGCGTGGACACCGGTACCGACTGGCGCACCACCGCAACCAGCACGGTGATCACCGGACTTTCCAGCGGCGTGGCTCATACTTTCAAGGTCCAGGCCCGCTGGCTACAGGCCGATCCTCATCAAGTGCCTTTGTCCAATGAACTTTCCGGCACCATTCCAGCCGATACTTCCGGTGGAGACTCGGGGGGCGATACCGGTGGTTCCGGCGGGGTAGAACCACCCACCTCCGACAGCGGAGCAGTAAAAGTCTTCCCCGGCGCGGTAGGCTTCGGCACCGAAACTTCTGCCGGTCGTGGTGGTCAGATTATCAAGGTTACCAATCTCAATGACAGCGGATCGGGTTCTTTGAGAGCTGCCATAGATGCTTCCGGCACACGAACCATCGTGTTTGAGGTAGGTGGAGCCATAAACCTGAACAGCGACCTGCGGATTTCCAATGGTAATGTCACCATTGCCGGACAAACGGCACCTTTCCCAGGCATCATGCTCAAGGGACACGGGGTGCGTATTACCACCTCCAACGTTCTCATGCAGCATATCGCTATCCGGGTGGGGGACGACGGCCGCTCGGCTGACGGCAGCTGGGACAATAAAGACGCCTTGCAGATCACCGGGAGCGGTTCCAGCAACATCGTTATCGACCATTGCTCCTGGTCCTGGGGCATCGACGAGAATTCCAGTACCTGGGCTTCTGGTGCTCACGATATTACTTTCAGCAACTGCCTTATCGGTGAAGCCCTGGTATCCTCTGCCCATTCGGAAGGCTCACATTCCAAGGGCCTGCTGATAGGCGGCAGCAGCAACAATCCGAAACGCGTCGCAATCATCGGCAACCTGTTTGCCCACAACGTCGATCGCAATCCGCAGCTTAAAGGAGGCACCAGCACCGTTATCGCCAACAACGTCATGTATAACTGCGGCGATAACTATTCCATCTCCAATATGACCCGTAACTACGTCACCGAAAAAACCCTGGCCAGTTATATTGGCAACATCTTCGTGGACGGTCCGCAGTCGGCTTCAGGGGCCTATGCCATCAAAGCCGAGTCCAACCTGGCGTCCGGTTCGGCTTTCTATGCGAATGACAACGTCAACCTGAGCCGTCCTTCGTACCTGATCAAGGACAGCGCCGGTTGCAAGGTCAGCTCACCGCCGCTTGCCATTTCCGACTACACGCCTCTCGCGAGCGGTAATGTAGTGGATTCCGTCCTGACCTACACCGGTACCCGTCCGGCAGAGCGCGACGATGTCGATGCACGGATCGTTTCCGAGGTCTACAACGGCACCGGGTCTCGGAAGAATCACTCCAGCGGCCTGTGGCCCAGCTATCCGTCGACCACGAGGGATTTCGACCAGTACATTCCTTCGAATCCCAATGGCGACGATGATGGCGACGGCTACACCAACCTCGAAGAAGTCTTGCATCAGATGGCTATGCAGGTTGAAGGTAGGTAAGTCATTGTGGAGTTTCTAAAAGAAGAAACAGGAAGTGCTTCCGGTTGAGTATGGAGGTCATTTCCACTGTTTAGTCCGGAAAGGGGGATGAATCAAAACTGATTCATCCCCCTTTTCACATAAAAGAATAAAACTCTCTCGATCTTCTACCATGGCCACCATTTGGGATTTGCAGCGGTTTTTTCCACATCGTTGGACATGTCATGCAATACCTCTTCGATATTTGAATAACCGTCCGCATCAAAATCGCTGTGGGGATAGGGTGGAACAGAGAATTCTCTTTTTGATTTTTTCGGTGCAGGCCATCCGCCTGGCGGGGCGTTGACGCATCCTTCCACACAGTCAATCTGCTTGCCGGTGCGGCTTTTTACCTGCTCGACTATTCGCAGATCAACCGGGTCGCCATCCGGAGTGCCTCTCTCTCCGGGACGAGCTCCAGCAGTCGCTAAAATATGTGTCTCCAGTGCAGCTGGATCCCTTACATAAATTCCCGAAAGGGAAACAGCAGCTTCAGCATTCTGGATTCCACCAGCTGTATTGTCTTTTGTCAGAACGGGTACCTGGATCCCAAGGCGATTAATGCGGAGATTGTTCCGCTGGGAAAATCGGGATTCCGGATGGAGATTATCGGATAATGCAAAAACCCTTTTTCCGGAAGTAACAGGGCCGTCTATAAAGACGTTGCCCTGAAAATTCGCCTTTACCGGACCTCCTTTATAGGGGTCGGTCAGGTCAACAAAGGCATAGGCGCCACCTTCATATATCAGGTTGTTAACGGCAATAACATTATTGCCTCCCTGGATTTGCGGCACACGGTCAAAATTGTGCGCCATCAGGTTTCCGATTATGGCGACGTTTCCAGAGTTAGGGCCAATCAACAATCCTTTTGAGTGGGGTTGTTCACTGTGTATGGAATTGTGCAGGCCTTCGCTGATAATACAGTTTGAAAACGTGGCATTATTCATCCCGTTCGTCCAGGTGCTTACGTTTTCATCTGCAGCCCAACTGGCGGAAACATGATCGATTACCACATTCCCGGCACCTGAATTGAGCTGAAGGGCGTCCAGGTTGTCCCACCGGCCATCTCTGACCTTTCCTCGATCGCCAGGCCTTATTCTCAGATGCTGTATCAAGATGTCGTGAGCCGATATTTTGATTCCGAAATTTGTAACGGTTATTCCCGGTGGTGGCGCTGTTTGACCGGCTATGGTGCAGTAGGGGTGTCTGATTATAAGATTTGATTTAAGTTCAATGGTTCCAGCTACTTCGAATACAATAATTTTGGCGCCCCTGGTGTTTATCGCAGTGCGCAATGAACCACGGCCGCTGTCTTTGAGGTTTGTTACTTTAATGATTTTGCCACCCCGGCCAGCCGGTGTCTCTGTTCCAAATCCTTCAGCGCCGGGAAAAACTTTTATGCTGCGTTTTGGAAAGAAGGATGAACTGTGTTGGGTTTTGACTGGAGAGGTATCAATGCTGTCTTCGTCACCGGCATAAAGACCGGGGCTTTCCGGGGAAGAGAGGTGTGTGGGCTCAGCGCTGAAATTCAATTCTGAACATGCTAAAACAGAAAGAAGAATGGTAGTAAGAAGCAACAGAATTAGTACTTCCAGACTGGTTTTTTTGTTTATTTTTGTTTCCATAGTCGACTTTTCTGATGTCTGTTTTTGTTTAATACACGTTCAATTCTTGACGGCAAATCGATGCTAAATTCCTCATGGTTAATGATAACAGATTGATAGCGATTTATTGCCATCATCAGGTTTATCTTGTCTTTTGGCGACTACCCCTTGAATAGGGGTTCAAGTGTTCTATTGTTGTAAGAACAGGATGTATTTTTGGATGCTTGGCGTGAAATTTTCAAGCTGGGTGATATGAGCTGTAGCAACGCAAAGTCAGAATAAAGAAAATGCTTAGAGGAGTATCGAAGAACGTGCATTTTTTTAAATGATTACCTTGATCATTGAGGATTCCTCCAGGGGGATTTCCAGGAAAAGGGCTCCCCATTTAGATTGGGACACTGTTCGATGCTTTTAAAACACAGTGCACTATATTTTGTCGCCTGCGGTTTATCCGGGGCAGTAAATTTATTGGCGATACCCGTTTTGACCCGAATTGTTTCACCAGAAGCATATGGACAGTACGCTTTGGTGGTCGCCGGGGTAGGGTTGTTTAATGTGGTGCTGTTTCGGTGGCTGAGCCTTGGATTATTAAGATTTTTACCTGCCTACGAAAAAGAACAAGACGTTTTTTTATCAACGATTTTTGTCGGGTTTGTCGGTGTGATTGCCTTAACAGGGGTTTCAACCATCATTACCCTGTTGTTTTTGACCGATCCACTGCTTCGCTGGTTTGTCGCTATTGGTTTGATTTTGCTTTGGGGAAGTGCCTTCTTTGAACTCAACAAGGAACTAGTCCGCTGTCGCTTTTCTCCTAGTCAGTACGGACTTTTGGCCCTTCTAAAAGCCGTTATTGCTCTGGGGGTAGGAGGTGGACTCGCTTATTTGGGATTCGGAGTCAACGGGCTTCTTTACGGTTTGTTGCTGGGGTTTGTTCTGCCGGGGATCTGGCAAGTATGGCGGGACTGGAGAACAGTTCGTCTACGCCTGGCGAGTTCGGTACTTTTTCGGCAACTTCTTTTTTATGGGCTGCCCTTAACGGCAACGTTTGCTTTAAAATTTATTGTGAGAAGTTCCGATCGATTTCTTCTTGGCTATATGGTCCACAGCGAGGCAACGGGGCTCTATTCCGTTAGCTACGATCTCGCCAGTAATTCGCTTGGGATATTCATGATGGTGGTTAATCTTGCGGCCTATCCTCTGGCAGTCAATGCCCTCGAACAAAAGGGCAAGGAAGCGGCAAGTCTTCAGCTGTCGAAAAATGCCGTTCTTTTGTTGACCATATCCCTTCCGGCTGCGGCAGGCCTTGCGTTGCTGGCTCCCAACATAGCAGAGGTTTTTTTGGGGCAAGCTTTTCGCGAGGCGGCAACGGGACTGATTCCCTGGGTTGCTTTTGGGGCATTTCTCTCTGGAATAAAGTCTTTTCACTTCGATCTTAGCTTCCAGCTTGGTCGCTATACCATGGGCCAGGTGTGGGTTGCTCTGGTCGCTGCGGTCGTCAATGTGGTGTTAAACCTTTGGTGGATTCCGGTCTTCGGGTTTATCGGAGCCGCCTATGCCACCGTCGTTGCTTACGCAGTAGGTATTATCTTGAGCCTGGTTATGGGCCGAAGGGTCTTTGTACTCCCATGGCCTGGCAAAGAAGCTGGTAAACTTGTTTTTGCCACAGGCGTTATGGTGCTGGCCTTGCTGCCCATTGAAAATTTGCGCGGTGGTTTGCAACTTGCCGTACAGGTGAGTTGGGGTACGGTCGTTTTTGGCCTTTTATTGTGGCTTTTGAATGTGGGGGGAATGAGGGGGTACCTGGCGCGCCTGATACAACGAGTTAACTGATGGATAAAATTTTCGGAAAAATTGATCCGGCAGATAAGAAGAAAGGCGAGAATCGAGGAAAGACCATTTTCGAAATATAGGGGGACCAATGAAATCTCAATCAGATCGCATCGCCCTCTTTCTGCCCCTGCTTGTCGGGGCAGGAGCCGAACGGGTCATTTTAAACCTGGCTCATGGTTTCGTCAGTAGGGGCCATAAGGTGGATTTTGTTCTGGGAAGGGCCGAAGGGCCTTTTCTGGATCAGCTCCCTCAAGAAGTAAGGCTGGTGGACCTAAAGGCATCCAGGGTGCTTACAAGCCTGCCGGCACTTGTTCGATATCTTAAAACAGAACGTCCCCGGGCTTTAATCTCTGCCCTCGATCACGCCAACATCGCAGCCCTGTGGGCCAAGCGATTGGCTGGAGTAGATACCCGGATTATCATTACACTTCACAATACCGTTTCCGAAAAAATGAAAACGACGCCTCTTTTTTCCAGGCGTAAGCTTTTCCCTTTTATGATTCGCAGGTTTTTCCCCGGAGCTGATGCCATTGTTGCTGTTTCCAATGGGGTGGCCGGAGACTATGCTAAGGTTACGGGGATTCCCCTTGAAAAATTCCAGGTAATTTATAACCCGGTGATAACGTCCGAGGTTTTAGCAAAAGCGGCAGAAAGCCTGGATCACCCCTGGTTTAATCCGGATGAGCCGCCTGTAATCCTGTCCGTGGGCCGCCTCAGCGAACAAAAAAACTATTCGAAACTGATCGAGGCTTTCTCCGTGGTCAGAGAAAAACAGGCTGCCCGGTTAATGATACTGGGGGAGGGAGAGTTGCGGGAAGATCTCGAAACACAGATATCCGAACTGAAGCTTGATGAGCATGTGGCCCTGCCTGGATTTGTTATAAACCCGTATAAATACATGAGTAGGGCAGCAGTATTTGCTCTTTCTTCCAAGTGGGAAGGTCTTCCGACAGTTCTTATCGAGGCCCTTGCAGTCGGGGCGGCCGTTGTTTCTACCAATTGCCGCAGCGGTCCCGAAGAGATTCTTATGGGAGGTGCTTTAGGGAGGCTGGTTCCGGTCGATGACGCCCGGCAACTTGCCCAGGCAATTGTCGAGTGTCTTGGTAGTGAAAAAAATGTTTTGGATCAAGGGTTGATGAAAAGATATGAACCTGAGTGGGCGGTCAACGATTACCTGAAGGTTGTTGAAGGGGAGCGTTGTGGATAAATTCGCATTCCGACTTCTCTGGCTCCTTGTGTTTTCGATCCCGGCCGAAAATATGCTCGTTTTGCCGGGTATCGGAACCATCTCGCGATTTGTCGGCATTCTGGTTGCCGGTGCCGTAATGCTTTTATTGTGCAAGAGACAGAGAATAAGGAGGCTTGGGCCTGTTCAAATTCTTTTTGTTCTCTTTTTTATCTGGATTACAGCGACCTTTTTCTGGAGCAGGGATCTCGTCAGCAGTCGGGATGCCATCAAATTGTTTGCCCAACAGGGAATATTCGTATGGATCGTCTGGGAGATAGCTCATTCTGAGGAACGGCAAATTCAGCTTCTTAAGGCCTATGTTCTTGGAGCCCTGATACCGATAATCAACATAACAATGGCATTTTTTCAGGGAGCCCAAAGTTCGTATTTTCGTTATTCAGCGTCCGGGTTCGACCCCAACGATATCGGTTTGACCATAGCGCTCGGTGTCCCGATTGCCTGGTATCTAGGTACTTTGGTGAAAGGCAATTGGATGTCCTGGGTATTTCGCCTTTATGTTCCCCTTGCGACAATAGCAATCATCCTCACCGCCTCAAGGGCGGCCTTCATCTCCCTGATGGTGGCAATGGTGTTTGTGATTGCAAGCTTTACCCGTCTATCATTGTTCAATAAATGCGCGTTGTTCCTGTTGGTTCTTGTTTCAAGCTTGCTAACAATCAAATACATCCCATCCTATTCATGGGCCAGGTTGATGACGATAGGCAGTCAGGTGTCTGCCGGTGATCTGGGTTCGCGCATGAACATCTGGCGAAGCGGCTTAAAAGCCTTTTTCCAGGACCCGTTCTTTGGAACGGGGATAGGCACCTTTTCTTTTAGCGTTGAGCCTTTCCTTGGGGTCCCTATGTCGCCCCATAACCTGTTTTTGTCGATTATGGTCGACCTCGGAATAATCGGGTTGTTGTTATTTCTTGCAATTGTTGTGGCAGCTCTGTACGGGCTAAAGGATATGCCCTTAGTAAAAAGGCGGTTGTGGTTATTTATTTTCGCCACCTGGCTTGTCGGGGTTATGACCCTGGGCTGGGCTCATAGAAAACCGACCTGGTTTTTTATCGCCCTGGTGGCCGCCCAGGGGGCCGTTTATTTGAAAAAACAAAAGCCCTCGGAAGCTGTTGTAACTAGTCCAGAGACATGATTGTTGGCAGATGGCTTTAACTAAGCAAAGGACAGTCCGTTGAGCCTGAATATCTGCGTAATTGGAACACTTCCTCCACCGGTCGGTGGCACCAGCGTATCGCTGAAGCATCTCGTAAACTCTTTACAGGGCCGTGATGATGTTCAGGTTCGGATTGTCAATACAGGCGGTATCCGCAATAAAGGGATTAAGTCAATCAGCCACTTTTCCCGAACTGTATTGGAGATTTTCCGTCATGTTCGCCACGTTGATGTGGTTACATTGCATGTTGGACTGGGGGCATTGCCACTGATCGGGCCTTTTGTCTGCCTGGCTTGCCGGTTGGCAGGAAAACCCTTGTTGATCAGGCGATTCGGAGGAAATGATCATCGGGAACTTAAGGGGCTGAAGCGCTTTGTCGGAGAATGGGTCATACGAAAAGCCAACCTTTACCTGGTTCAAACCCGGCGTTTGCAGCAGGGCGCCAAAGATGCGGGCCTTGAAAGGGTAGAGTGGTTTCCTACCAGCAGGCCTTCGTCAGGGGAGTTTTCCAACCCTGTCGGCGGCAGGGAAAAATGCAGTCGGTTCGTGTTTTTGGGACATGTTCGTCCTACTAAAGGTATTCCGGAGCTTATTGCCGCGGCGGAGCGTTTCAAGCAAAACGTATCGGTGAATGTTTATGGACCGTTTTATGATGGCCTTGATGACAATATTTTCAACGGGTGCAGCCGTGTTTGCTATCACGGGGTTGCCGAACCGGACAAGGTGCCGGAGATTCTTGACAGTCATGACGCCCTCATTTTACCCACTTATTATGTCGGGGAAGGGTATCCGGGAGTAATACTCGAGGCATTCAATGCGGGAATCCCTGTCATTACAACGACATGGAGAGCCATCCCTGAAATTGTCGATGAAACATGCGGAATGCTGATCCCGCCCCAGGATGCAGATAGTTTGTATCAAGCCATGGCTGATATGGTTGGTGATCCGGCGATGTATCAGAATTTATGTCGTGGCGTTGAAAAACGAAGAGCACTGTTCGACTTTGAGAAATGGACAGACCGTTTCGTTAATTTTTGCTTGCATGCGGTTTCTTCCTGTCGAAATGGGCATAAAACGCCACAGGAAAGGTAATGCAATGAAATCACAAATCAATTTATCCAATAGCTTGAACAGAACCTATTTTGCCTCGGCAATAGTAGCCCTGTTTTTCATTATCAGTATTAGTGGAATCATTTTTCCGGCTTTGACTGAATGGTCCGCCCGAATTGCCAACAGAAACTATAACGGGGAAGGACTCATAGAATATATTGAAGCTGTATGTTGGCTATGCTCTTCCATAATATTTTTTTTAATATTTCTTAGGTATATAAGATCAAACGGTTGGAATTTAAAAGCATTCTGGCTTGTTGGTTTTTCTCTGTTCAGCTTTGTGTGTTTTGGAGAAGAACTGAGCTGGGGACAGCATGTTTTTCACTTTGAAACGACGGAAGTAGTGCAAGAGTACAACAAGCAAAATGAATACAATGTGCACAATTTAAACATCTGCAAAATCTGCGGAATCCCGGAAGATGACCATAGGTGCAATTATTTGCGAAACTTTAACATCATACTCAACCCCTTGTTTTATTTGATCTGTGGAATTGTCTGGTTTGTCATTCCAGTCATGAAAAAAATAGGGATCTTTGTCAGGAATAAGTTGATTTCCACCTTGCCATCTCCTTCCTTGAGTACCGCTATTTTTTGCGGGGTCAACTTAACGGTCTATTTACTGGTAGATAAACTTTTTTTCGATATTGGAGAAATACTCGAACTCGCCTTGGCTTTGGTTGGCCTGATGACCCCTTTGGATATACTTTTCAAGGAAGACTTAAGTTCTCGGAATGACGCAATCTTAAAAGGTGTTGTTTAGAGGTTTGGACAAAAGTTTTCTCTTTTGATGTGAAGAGGAGTTGTACCTTGAAAATAATCAATGTGGTCGGGGCCCGCCCTAATTTTATGAAAATTGCACCGATTATCGATGCCATGAATCGATACCCGGATCGCATTTCCCATATCCTTCTGCATACCGGCCAGCATTACGATGAAAAGATGAGCCAGGTCTTCTTTGAAGAACTGGGTATGCCGAAACCTGACATAGACCTTGGAATCGGTTCCGGATCACACGCCGAGCAGACGGCCCGTATCATGGTGGAGTTCGAAAAGGTTTGTATAAAGGAGCATCCTGACCTTGTAATCGTGGTAGGCGATGTTAACTCGACCATGGCCTGCACCATTACCGCCAAAAAGCTCGGTATTCGGGTTGCCCATGTGGAAGCGGGACTTCGCTCACGGGATATGAGTATGCCGGAAGAGATCAACCGGCTTTGTACCGACGTATTATGTGATGCACTGTTTATTACAGACTACATGGCCGGTGAAAACCTTAAAAATGAAGGTGTTGCCCAGGAAAAGATTTATTTTGTCGGCAACGTCATGATCGATACGTTGCTTAAGCACAAGGAGATGGCCGAAAAACTAGTTCTACGCAAAAATCTGGGGCTTGAAACCGGACACTACGCCACTCTGACCCTTCATAGGCCCTCTAATGTGGATGATAAAGAAACCCTGGTGGAAATTCTTGAGGCGCTTACTGAAATTGCCAGGGATTTGCCTATTGTTTTTCCTATCCATCCCAGGACCCGCAAGATGGTAAGCGAATTTGGCCTGGACCGCTTTTTCACCACGGGGACTAATGTTGAAGGAATCTGGATTACCAGTCCTTTGGGATATCTGGAATTTTTACATTTGAATATGGGCGCTAAAATGGTCCTGACAGATAGCGGAGGGCTACAGGAAGAGACGACGGTGCTTGGGATACCCTGCATCACCCTGCGTCATAACACCGAGCGACCCATAACATGTGAAGAAGGGACCAATGTTGTCGTTGGAAACAGCCGAAAAAAAATCCTGGAAGCGGCTCATCAAGTAATGAGTGGCCAGTTTAAAGGTGGAAAAACTCCCGAAAAATGGGACGGGAAGGCGGCGGAAAGAATTGTTGATGCCCTATTGGATATGAACATTCATGGCAGCTGATCATTACTAAATACAACCGGAGCAATATGTTTGAAAAACTGTCCGTTTACGTAACTACGTTACACCGTCTGGGGTTTGAAAACGTGGCGGTTGTGGCCCTTTACAGATGGGCCATTCGGACAGGTCTGGTCGAAAAGCAGCTCCAAAAGGGTCAAACTTATGAAGGAGACCTTTTCGCGGTGGATCCTGTTGGGGTAAAACAGCCATACCCCCAATTTTCATGCGATTCGGTTGTCAGGGAAGCCGAAGACATCCTGCAAGGCAAGATCAGGTACTTTTCCCATCAGTCCATGGTCGTCGGCGCCCCGCCTGACTGGTTTAGAAATCCGCTAAATGGCAAAGCCTGCCAATATCCTGAACGGCATTGGTCTAAAATCGGTGATTTCAATCAGGATATTGGCGACATCAAGATTTGTTGGGAGCTTTCGCGGTTTGATTGGATCCTTGTTCTGGCCAGAGCCTATCGCACGACCGCTGATGAACGTTTTCTTGCCACCTTGAACTCCTGGGTAACGGACTGGATAAAGCATAATCCCCTCAACACTGGGCCCAACTGGAAATGCGGTCAGGAGAGCAGCATAAGGTTGCTCCAGGTTCTATTGGCTGCCTTTTTGCTCGGGCAGATCCAAAACCCTGGCAAGACCCTCGTCAGATTTATTCAGGAACACTGCGACCGGATCGCACCCACGATACGGTATGCAATCGCTCAAGACAACAACCACGGGACGAGCGAGGCGGCCGCACTCTTTGTCGGTGGAGCCTTGCTTGAAAAATTTGCCCAACAACCCAGACTGCGAGCCAAAGGGCGAAAATTCAAAGAAAAAGGTCTTAAGTGGCTGGAAAACAGGGTGCGAAAACTGGTGGCGAAAGACGGCAGCTTTTCTCAATATTCCATCAGTTATCACCGTGTCCTTGTAGACACGTTAAATATGGTGGAATTCTGGCGCCGTCAGCTGGGTCAAAAGGAATTTTCCGCCAATTACTATGCGCGGTGTAAGGCGGCGGTAAACTGGCTTTATCAGGTAGTCGACGAAAGTGGAGATGGCCCCAATCTGGGATCCAATGATGGCGCCCGGCTCTTCGTCCTTTCCGATACCGACTATCGGGATTTTCGCCCCTCGGTGCAGCTTGGCATGTGTCTGTTTGGCGGAGGAAAGGTTTTTCCTTTCGGACCGTGGGATGAGCCTCTGGAATGGCTTGAATTAAGCGGTGACCAATTGCCGATGTTAAGCAATCAGCAGGTGTCAGCCGATTTTCCCGACGGAGGTTATGTGGTCATCCGGGGCGAGGGCAGGGCATGGGGCCTACTGCGTTACCCGAACTTTTGTTTTCGCCCCGGGCACGCCGATGCTTTTCATTTCGATCTATGGCATCGGGGTGACAACCTGCTCCGTGATTCTGGATCTTTTTCCTACAATGCTGAGGAACCCTGGCAAAGTTACTTCTCATCCACCAAGGCTCACAACACTGTTGAGTTTGACGGACGGGACCAGATGCCTAGATTGAGCCGTTTTTTGCGCGGCTGCTGGCTGCAGATGGAGCAGACTGGAGAAATGAGTACTGCCAGTGGAAAGATATCCTGGACCGGTTCTTTCTGCGATTATCGGGGAGCCACTCACAGACGCACTGTTACCAACGAGGGCCGACAGTGGAGGATTGTCGATGTTGTCGGTGGAATTGAAGCCTCAGCCGTTTTGCGCTGGAGACTGGCACCGGGAGACTGGCAGGTTGATGACTTGAAATGTTTTGGAGGTCCGTTAGAGATAAAAGTATCCAGCAATGTTGCGATAACCCGTTTCGAATTGCAGGAGGGTTGGGAATCACGTTTTTATCTGGATAAATCACCGATCCCTGTATTGGAAATTGAGATCAATGCTGCAGAGGCCATTATAACCTCTGATATTTTTATCAAAACTTGAGGTGACCATGAAGATCTTATATTTTCACCAGTATTTTTCGACACCTGAAGGAGCAGGCGGACTCAGGTCGTATGAAATGGCTAAAGCGCTGATTCGACGGGGACATGAAGTCACAATGGTTTGTGCGGCTACGTTTCTTGGCAGGACCGGCCTTTCAGGGGAATTCAAAAAAGGCAAGCGTATTGGATATGTCGATGGCATTAAGGTGATCGAGCTTGAATTGCCCTACTCGAACTACGACAGCATATTTAAAAGAAGCATTACCTTCTTACGGTTCTCTCTGCGCAGCCTAAAAATTGTCTTTACTGAAAAATACGATCTTATCTTTACCACTTCCACTCCCCTGACCGTTGGCTTGCCCGGTATATTCAGTGCCTTTTTCCGGCGCAAACCTTTTGTTTTTGAAGTCCGGGACCTGTGGCCGGAACTGCCCCGGGAAATGGGAGTCATCAGAGACCCCCTTGTGCTTAAGGCAATGGATATTCTGGAATGGCTTTCATACCATTCCGCCAGGAAATGCATCGGTCTTTCGCCAGGGATTGTGGAAGGCATAAAGAGGCGCGGAATCGATGAGAGCGATATAGCCATGATCCCCAATGGCTGCGATCTAGATCTTTTTACTCCTTATTCCGATGAGAATTTTTTGCCGGAAGATATTTCAGAAAACGATTTTGTGGCGATTTTTTCAGGCGCCCATGGAATTGCCAATGGCCTCACTGCCGTGTTGGATGCTGCGGAGGAATTAATCAAAAGGCAGAGATTCGATATCAAGCTGGTTTTTATCGGGGATGGAAAGCTAAAGCCGTCTTTGAAGCAGCGCGCCGAAACGGAAGGTCTGACCAATTGTCTTTTTCTCGACCCCGTACCCAAAAAACAACTGGCGTGTCTGCAGAGGGCCGCTCATGTCGGATTGATGATTCTGGCCAATGTCCCGGCTTTTTATTATGGCACTTCACCCAATAAGTTTTTTGATTACATTGCATCCGGTTTGCCGGTACTGAACAACTATCCGGGATGGCTCGCCGGCATGATCCAGGAACATAAATGCGGCCTCGCTGTTCCTCCATCTGACCCGAAAGCCTTTGCCGATGCTCTGGAATATATGGCAGAGCACAGAGACGAATTGGTCGAGATGGGGAAAAACGCCCGTGCTCTGGCTGAGCAGAAGTTCAGCCGCAGTCTTCTTGGCGAAAGGTTTGTCGCCTGGCTGGAAGGAGCTGCCGTTAAATAGTTGTGGAGTTGGAAACCTGCCCGGTATTTATACGGAGTTCCCGGTTAACCACTTTAATAGGGCGTATTTAAATGATTTTTTACATTTGATCATGCTTCAACAGTGAGGAGCTTATGACCGCGGAATTTATTACCCCGGATGATCCCAGATGGAAGGCCTTCCTTAAAAAAGCTGATCATGATTTCTATCATCTTCCGGAATATGTCTCTTTTGCCGGCAGGCATGAAGGCGGTGAGGCAACGGCATTTCTGGTTGAAGAACAGGGCCAGGGCCTGTTGATTCCTTTTCTTCTCCGACCATTACCTGAAAAGCTGGATGTGCAGGTTGATGGATGCGACGCCTTGTCTCCTTACGGTTATCCAGCCCCAATTCTCTATGGCTCTCCTGATGACAATACCTTTGAGCGGCTGTGGCGCCAGTTTATCGAGATGGCAAAAGAACGGGGGGTGATCTCGGTCTTCGTACGTATGCATCCCTTGCTCCCTTTTCCCAAAGAGTCATTACGAAAATACGGATCACTGATACAGCATGGTCAGACCGTTTATTGCGATTTAAGCTTATCTTGCGAGGACATGCTCGGGCAGACGTGCAAGAACCACAAGCGAAATATTCGTAAATTGCAGAAGAACGGTTTTACAACAGTTAGAAACGATTGGACATTCTGGCATCCCTTTATGGAAGTCTACCGTGAAACGATGCGTAGGGTCGGTGCAAAAGGTTTCTATCTTTTTTCCGATGAATATTTCGATGATCTTAAAAGGGCACTCAAGGAAAAACTCGATTTATGGGTGGTTGTTTCGGCTGATGGCGAATTTGCCGCAGGAGCGGTGTTTACGGTAACAAACGGTATCATCGAGTATCACCTGGGTGGAACTGCCGAACCATTTCTTGGTGTGGCGCCCAGTAAGCTGATGTTTTCCGATGTTCGAACTTGGGGGAAAGAGGGGGGGCACCGTATATTGCACTTGGGGGGCGGCTTGGGGGGAGAAACCGATTCGCTTTTTAAGTTCAAGGCAGGTTTTTCCCAGGATCATTCAAGTTTTCATACATTTCGTATGGTGCTTGACCAGGAGAAATATGGCCGGTTGGAAAAAAAATGGCGTGAATTATCCGGACAGCCAAGCAGCGATCAAGAAGCCTTTCCGGTCTACAGGCAGGGTTTCTGATGGTCGCAATGCTATTTATCCAATAGTTTTTTGAATTCCTTGGTCAAGAGCGGAACGATTGTGAACAAGTCCCCAACCAAACCAAAATTGGCAAATTTGAAGATGGGAGCATCCTTGTCTTTGTTGATAGCAATGATTAAATCCGATGAGGACATTCCCGCCAGATGCTGAATCTGCCCGCTGATGCCGCAGGCAATGTATATTTTCGGACAAACGGTCTTGCCGGTCTGACCCACCTGATGCGAATAGGGAATCCAGCCAGCATCTACCGCGGCGCGGGACGAACCTACCCCGGCACCCAGGACTTCGGCCAATTCCCTGATCAGCCTGAAATTTTCCGGTGCCTGCAAACCACGTCCGCCGGAGACAATTATATTGGCTTCAGTGATGTTCATGGTGGTTTCCTGTTCAGGCTCGAAGCGTATTCGCCGTGTCCGTGATCGCAGCAGCTCGTCTGCGATCTTTTCCAGTACTACCTCACCCCCACGTCCTGAAACAACCTCTGCTTCCTTCATGACCTTGTGGCGCACCGTAGCCATCTGCGGCCGGTTGTCTGGACTGATGATGGAAGCCATGATATTGCCGCCAAAGGTGGGCCGGGTCTGTAAAAGATTCCCGGTTTCCGGAACAATCGACAGGCTGGTGCAGTCCGCCGTGAGTCCGGCGTTAACCGCCACCGCCACTCTTGGCGCCAAGCTTCGTCCAATGCTGGTTGCGCCGTAGAGCAAGATCTCCGGTTTGTGACGGCGGATCAACTCACTCAGTACATTTGCATAGGGTTCATCCTGGAAATAAGCCAGTTCTGCGCGATCGACCAGATGCACCCGATCTGCTCCCCGTGCTGTGAGGGCGGCGACCTGGTTCTGGATGCCGTGTCCGATCAATATGGCGCTAAGGGGCATTCCCAAGGTATCTGCCAGCTTTCGCCCCTCGCCCAGTAATTCATAAGCTATGGGTTGTACCATCCCGTTTTTCTGCTCTGCAAACACCCATACTCCGTGATGATCGCTAAAATCTTGTACGGTGCCCTGTTTTTTACGTATCTCGATAGCGTTATGGGGGCAGGCTTCAAGACAGGCGCCGCATAAGGTGCACTTTTGGACATCGATATCTGCCAAGCCCTCTTGCAAGGCTATTGCGGCAAAGGGACATTCCTTGACGCACAATCCGCAACCAGTGCACTTGTTTTTAATGATGCAAATTGGATCCATGTGTTCAGTTCACTTTCGATAAAGCTATAAAGCCGCCGAAATGATCGTTTCTTTGACCTTTTCCACAAAGGTCTGGACGATTTGACCCGGTTCACCGGTCAAAATCTCACCGCTGCTCCGTGGAGGAGGACTGAAAACGGTTAGTACTTTGGTCAGAGACCCGTCCAGGCCGAGCTTTGAAGACTCACAGGCCAGGTCCTTCGCATGCCATTGGGTAATGGGCGCTTTGCGGGCGTTCATAATGTTTTTCAAGGAGGGGAGGCGGGGTTTGTTGATCTCCTTGACCACGGTTAACACGCAAGGCAACTCGGCTTCGAGAACCTCGACACCTTCCTCCAGCATGCGTTGGGCCACAATAAGGTCAGAGCTGATTTTTTCAATTTTGCGCACGTAGGTTATCTGTGGCAGATCCAGGTGCTCCGCAATACCCGGCCCGACCTGGGCCGTATCCCCATCGGCCGCTTGTTTGCCGCACAGTATCACGTTGTAATCACCAAGTTTCCGTATGGCCATGGCCAGGGTATAGCTGGTTGCCCAGGTATCGCTGCCGATAAAGGCACGGTCGGAGAGCAGAACCGCATTATTGACCCCCATTGAAATAGCTTCACGAAGGGCGCTTTCAGCCTGGGGAGGTCCCATACTGATAGCTGTTACCTGCCCGCCCAGTTTTTCGCGAAGGCGTATAGCCTCTTCGATGGCATACATGTCAAAGGGGTTGATGATGGAAGCGACACCCTCCCTTTGCAGGGTGTTGGTTTCCGGATTAATCATTATGTCCATGGTATCCGGAACCTGCTTAATGCAAACAACAAAATGCATAAGATTGCCCCCATAATTAGGAAAGTCCGGCCGTTGTGCCTACTGGTCACCCGGACAGCCTGAATGGACAATGCACTGTCGATGGCGTTTTGAGTCTGAGAAACCCGTGCAGCGAGCTACTTATAATTCTAGTTTCTATGAGAGGGTTAGCAACAATAAATACCTTACAAACTTGGGGGGTTGTCTTGAAAGTCGCCTGGCAGTGGGCCAGGTTTATCTGTTTCGGTTGAACAGTGCAGATATTCAGGCTTCTCAGGTTGAGCCTTTATCGATGATTGATATACTTTCGACATACCAATTAGAACAATTGTCACCGATTGGCTCATATTTCTGAAAATGCTTGAAAGGGCGTAAAAATCCAGATGAATTTTTAAACCTGGATATTTGGGAGACGGGGAGCGATACAGGACGACGCATTTCTTCATGCCAGGGGAGGAAAGACCTAATGAGGACGATCGACAACATCAGACAATTCATTGCCTCCGAGATTTGCGGTGGAAATTGCGAACCCATTAACGACACCGATTTACTCATAGATCAGGGGATTATCGACTCAATGGGAATTATTGTTCTTTTAGAATTCCTGGAGAAGAAATTTGCTGTAACCATCGAAGGTGATGAATTACTTCCTGAAAATTTCGCCACCCTTGAAGCGATTTCCTCCCTCGTCGACAAAAAAAACGGCATCGTTGGGGAGGGTTGATATGGAATTTGTCCTGAGCGAAGAACAGATTGATTTGCGAGACGCGGTTATTCGCTTTGCCCGGCAGGAAATTGACCATGATCTTTCCAGCTACGACAAAGAGGGGACTTTCCCTTTCGAGTCGTGGCAGAAATGTGCCGACATGCAGATCATCGCTCTTCCTTTTCCCGAGGAGTATGGCGGCTGCGAAAGCGATTTTCTGACCACCGCTGTTGTGTTGCAGGCTCTGGGCTATAGCTGTATGGATTCCGGCTTGGTACATGCCATAGCTACGCAGATCCTCTGCGGCCTTCAGATCCACCAATTTGGCAGCCCTGAACAGAAGCAACGTTTTTTGCCTGAGCTTTGCCGGGGTGAAAAGATGTTTGCCCAAGCGATAACCGAGCCCGGTGCCGGCTCCGATGCCATAGGAGCCATGAGCACTCGAGCGGAAAAGACGGAAGATGGATATGTTCTAAATGGTTCGAAGATGTTTATTTCCAACGGACCGATAGCAGATGTGGTTATTGTTTTTGCTCTGACCAACTCAAAGGGTAGCCGCCTGGGTGGGGTGTCCTGCTTTATGGTCGAGAAGGAAACAGCTGGTTTTGAGCGCTGCCGTTCCATAGAAAAGATGGGGCTTTCTACCCTGCAGAACGGGGAACTTGTTTTCGATGATTGCCATGTGCCTGAGTCCTCTTTGCTCGGCCGGGTAGGGCAGGGGGTGATTATCTTCAACGAGTCGATGGAGTTGGAAAGAAGCCTGCTTCCGGCTGCCCATCTTGGAACCCTGGAGCGGGTACTGGAAACCTCGATTGCGTATGCCAAAAAACGTACCGCCTTCGGTAAAACCATTGGTAAACACCAGTCTGTGGCTAATAAGATCGTTGATATGAAAATTGCCTTTGAACTAGGCCAATTGATTTTATACAAGACTGCAGCCCTTAAAACCCAGGGAAAGAGGGCCTCCATGGAGGCCTCTATTGCAAAATTGTTCATCAGTGAAGGGTTGAAAAAAAGTTGCCTTGATGCTGTTCAGGTTCATGGCGGTTATGGCTTCTCCAAAGAATACGAAATCGAAAGAGACCTGCGAGACAGCGTGGCAGCCACCATCTACTCAGGTACCAGCGAGATGCAACAGGCGATCATTTCCCGCTTGATGGGACTTTAAATATGGATGGGAACCTCGTACAAAACTATCTGCAACATTCCCCGGCGTCACCGGCCAAGGTGGCTTGCACCGATGGTCAGAGCTCTGTTACTTATGCCGAGTTGGCAGATCTTTCCAATCGCTTGGCCACCTTGTTGAAACAATTCAAGGTCCGCAGGCAGGACCGAGTGGCCCTCTGTCTCAAGCGGTCGGCCGCTTTTCTCCCCGCCATTCTCGGTATTCTTAAAGCGGATGCGGTATACGTCCCTCTCGACCCCAAGTCGCCGCAGGAAAGGTGGCAAAAGATTGTGGCCGATTGTGCTCCGACTGCCCTGATTTGCGACAGCCAGACAATCCTGCCTCTGGCGGAGGCTGTTGACGCGTCTATACCTCGCGTTTTTCTCGCCCCCCGTTGTGAATTGCCGCTTGCCGGTGCTGAAACGGCAGCGACCCTGGAAGATATTCTTTCCAGTTCGATGAGAACACCCACGTGCGATAACGAACCCGATGATCTTGCCTACATCCTGTATACCTCAGGATCCACAGGCGCCCCAAAAGGGGTAATGGTCACCCACCGAAATATATGCAACTACATCGATTGGGCGGTCGACTACTTTGTCATTAACCAGGAAGACCGCATTCTCGGCACGGCGCCTTTTCATTTCGACATGTCTACTTTCGATCTCTGGAGCCCGATAAAGGCCGGGGCGACTCTTTGCCTTGCGGATAACGCCTTGATGCTGTTCCCGGAAAAACTGTTGCGTTTCATGGAGGATCAACAAATCACTATCTGGAAGGGTATCTCTTCTCTTCTTTTTTATATGGAGCGGGCCGGGGTTATTGCCTCCGGCAGAATTCCTGCCATGAGCCGCGTTCTGTTCGGCGGCGATGCATTGCCGACCCGCACCCTTATTCGTTGGATGGAAACATTCCCGGATAAAGCATTTTTCAATGTTTATGGGCCCACCGAAGCCACGGGGATATCCCTTTGTTACCCGGTAGAAAAAATACCGCAAGATCCGGGGGAGCGTATTCCCATCGGTCGTTCCTGCAAGGGGATGAAAGCGGAGCTGCTCGATGAAAACCTTTTGCCTGTGCCGAATGGAACGGTCGGAGAACTGTGTCTGTCCGGTCCGGGATTGGGAAAAGGTTATTTGAACGATATGGAACGAACCGCCCGGGCTTTCTTTACGGTAAGGCCCCCTGGCGTGTCTGCAGAGACCTGGTACCACACCGGCGATCTGTGTTTGCGGCGTGATGATGGCAATATCGAGTTTGTCGGCCGCAAAGATCAACAGGTCAAAATTATGGGTTATCGCATCGAATTGGGTGAAATTGAACAAGCGCTCAGAGCCATCGACGGGGTCTGCGAGGCGGCGGTAGTGACCGCGCATCGTGGGGGGATTGAGGAGTTGGTAGCATTTATCGAAGACAATGGCGGTATGGATAACGCGTTGATTATGAAACGCCTGCGTGACCGTCTTCCGGGGTACATGATTCCTCGGCGCCTGTTGCCGTTGGCAGACCTCCCTCGCTGCGGCCGCGGTAAAATTAACCGTGCAGCGCTGCGAGAATTGGCCATGGAGACCAGATATGATGATTGATAAGACATCCGTTGATCGTTATCTGGCGACGATTCGGGAAATCGGAGCGTCGGTGCCCCTGACGGACTGCCACGCCCATCCATATGAAGTTATGTTCGACGATTGCAGGTACGAGCCCAATCCGGAGGTGGCCGGAGTTTATAGTACGGGAACGGCGAAATATGTACCTCCAACAAGTGACGGCATTTCCCTTGAAAGCCCTTCATCACCGGCACCTGACACGCCTCGCGATTTGGTAGAACGAATGATGCTGCTGACTATGAGGCGCCGTTTTGCCCATACCGGGCCCCAATGCTGGCTCGACCAGGGGCGTCTTGCAGGAATCGAAAGATTCGTTCTTCTGGCTGTGGCACAACCGGGCCGCACCGCTGATGCTCGTATGGCTGAAATGGCAGAGATGTTCGGTGATGACCCACATTTTTTATGGGGCTATAGCCTGCCGAATACGCTGACCCCGGAAAGGGTAGAGGAGGACATATATCAAGCGATCAGGAAATACGATTTCAGCGTACTGAAAGTGCACCCGACTTTATCCGGACATGAACTCACTGCGGCGGAAGGGCGTGATCGTGTGAATGCATTGTTAAAGACTGCGCAGAGGGTTGGCATGCCGGTGATTTTGCATGGCGGAAAGAGTCCAAGCGTGCGATACCCGCCAACTGCATGTCAGCAGGGAGAGTTAGACCAACTGGCTAAACTGGATCTGGCAGGGACACGATATCCGATCGTCATCGCTCATGCCGGAGCCTTCGGTATGGATGCTGAAGCGTTTCAACATAGGGTGTTGCCGCAGTTACATGAGCTGCTTTTCAAACATGATCATTTGCTGGTAGATACCTCCGCCTTGTCGGTTGATGTAATCGGAGTTCTCGTGGATCAGATTTCACATGATCGGATTCTTTTTGGTTCAGACGCCTTATATGAGCCTCCCTGGAAATCGGCTGTAAAGCTTTACTGGGTTCTGGAACGGAATTTTTCCCGTCCCGACGATTTGTTCGCACTGATTGCGGGACAAAATCCGGAAATACTTTTCACAAAGGAGGCTTAAACTGATGTTGTCGCTCCTGCGGGTTAAATATTTTCAGTTTGTCGAGCATTGGCATCAGGAAGGATTTTTTTCGGCGTGTTGTTTTGCTCTTTACCACCGGGACGAGGAAGTTCCTGTAGTGAGGGAATTGGCCGACCTTCCACCAATTAAAGGGGCAGAAGAAGGGATGCAGCTGTTCGAGGTCACCCCGGAGAATTTTTCATTGCAGGCATTTGAATATCCTCTGCGCAGTCGCCTGGAAAGAGTTGAACTCTATTTCCAAAAAGGATACCGGGGCCTGGCTATGGTCCAAAATGGAAAGGCGGTTGGTGATATCTGGTACGTAAGCCGTGATACGGCTAAAACCCAGGAGATTCACCCCGATGTTCAACGATTCAAAATCGATCTTGCCGATAAAGATATTTACATGTTCGATATGCATGTCGGAGTTGATCAGCGTGGTGGGGGGCATGCAACCTTCTTACTGAACAGTGTGCTGCATCATCTTTATGGCAAGGGGTATCTCAAGGCTTATGGGTATTATTCCGCAGCCAATATTCCCGCATTGTGGGTTCATAGGCTGCTCGGATACAAGGAGCTTCCGCATTATATTATGAGGCGGTTTCTTCTTTATCGGACTGCTCAAGTAAAGGACTGAATCGTTTTGCCCTTGGGAAAAATATGGGCAAAAACTAATGGCTTGTTGGCCTTAGCCCAAATGCCGCTTGGGAAGTGGCGTCTGTCGAAAATAAATTGAGAAAGACATGAAAATGCCCAACATATTATGGCTGGCCTGGTGGGTATTGGGTCTATTTCTTCTGGCAGGTCTGGTATTGCGTTGGTGGACCGGCGATCAGTTCTTTGTTGCCCGTTATACGGGATATCTGATGCCGTGGCTCTTATTGCTCCTTTTGCCCGGGGCGCTCTGGGCCGGTTTGATCAACTATCGCTGGCTGATGACCCTTTTGCTTTTTCCCACAGTGATCATCGTTGCCAATTATGCCCCTCTCTTTTGGTCGCGTCCGGGAACCAGCGACCCTGCTGTCAGGGAGTTCAGGGTCCTCAGCTATAACACGTGGTCCAAAAATTTCGATACCGTTCGAATCGCGGGAGTCGTTAAGGCGCAAAAGCCTGACATCCTATTCCTGCAGGAAGTTAAACCCGACATTTTCGAGAGTCTGAAAAAACATCTTCAAAACCTTTATGACGGACATCCAGTATATTTTGCCTATGAACCTCAACTGCTACTGGCGGTAGTGAGTCGGTATCCCGCGGATTCGAGTAATGTTTTAAAAGGAAAGGGGAGAGTTCAGAAGGTCGTTTTAAGTTCTCCATCAGGTCCGATTTCGGTTTTTAATGTTCATATGTTGCGACGTGGAGGATGGTCGGCCAGGTACAGGAAAGTAGCATCTCTGTTACGGGAAGATATAATTCTTGAAACAGGACCTGTAATCCTTGCCGGAGATTTCAACACCACGGACCAGGCGGAAACCTATAAACATATAAGCAAGGTGTTGAAAAATGCTCATTGGGAGGCTGGGTATGGATTCGGCTTTTCTTTTCCTTCTTCGGTGATAAAGGTGTTCGGACTGGTGTCGGTTCCGTCTTTGATTCGAATCGATCATATTTTTTTCAATAATCATTTTTGGTCAATTCAGGCCGGAACGATCAAGGATTCAGGCGGCTCGGACCATTTTCCTGTAATGGCTGTGTTAGGGCTCAAATAGATACCTGATCCGTGAACAGGTAGTTTATTCAGGAGGCTCCATGGTGAAACCAGCGCTTGTGCTAAGCGATCATACCGTTGCACTTGGCGTTATTCGTTCTCTTGGGACGATGGGTGTGCCGATTATTCTTTTTTGTTATCGCGAAGGGGATATGGCTCATCATTCGCGTTATGTAAAGGAGATAATCCAGGTACCTCATCCCGAGAAGCATGAGCATCAATTTATCGAAATTATCTTGCAGCAGAGAAAGCGATATGGCGGCAGTTTCCTGATTCCCTGTTCGGATGAAACCCTGGTGGCGGTTTCCCGGCACAAAGAGCGCTTGGAAGAGGATTTCGTGGTCGCCTGCCCTGATCAAGAGGTTGTCTCCCGATACATAGACAAGAAAAATACTTACCCTCTCGCAGAGGCCGCAGGCGTCCCAGTACCGAGGACTTTTGTGCCAACTTCGGTGGAGGATGTAGAGAGTTATGCCGTCGGTATTGAATTTCCCTATCTGGTAAAACCCTCCCAGGGTCATCTGTTTTATAAACGTTTTAAAAGAAAGATGATCCCGGTTAAGAACAGGGAGGAAATGATCGCCGTATATAAAATCGCTGCGGAAAACAACCTGGAGGTAATGCTTCAGGAGATCATCCCCGGCGGGGACGAGGCGGTGGTCAACTACAATGCCTATACCTGGGAAGGAGAGGCATTGACGGAATTTACTTCGCGGCATATCCGAAATGCCCCTTACCATTGGGGATCACCGAGGGTGGCCTTGAGCGAATGGATACCTGATGTTATCGAACCTGGCAGAAAAGCCCTCCAGTCTATCGGTTTCAGCGGTTACGCCTGTACCGAATTTAAATGGGATGAACGGGACGGCCTTTACAAGTTGATGGAAGTAAACGGTCGCCATAATTTATCCGGCCTTTTGTCGCTGCACTGCGGAATCAATTTCCCCTGGTTGCATTATCGGCATCTTATGGAAGGGGAACGCCCTCAAGCTGCTGAATTTAAAGAAGGCATCTACTGGGTCGATATCACGAGGGATATTTGTTATTCCCTGATGTCGTTTAGACAAGAAAAATATTCGTTGTCCGCTTATCTTCGTCCGTATTTAAAGCCCCATGTACACCCGATCTGGGACCTCAAGGATTTCAAACCCTTTATACAAAGACTCTGGTTTATGGCCAGAAATTTAATCCAACGTAAAAAATGCGGGTTAGGCGAAAAAGAGGACCAGACTCTCTCCTGGTGGCAAAGTCTTCACAAACGAAACAGGTAATCCCTGAAAAATTGAAGACGGTTTGTTGTGTAAAATTTTGAGAATTGAGTCCATCCAGGTAGGTGAACGGAGGTCCGATAAGGCAAGGATTAAGGAGCATGCTATGCAAGGTTCCTTTAGTCAAAGAACACTGGATATTATCCTGGTGGTATCGGGGTTGTTGATTGTATGGCCTGTATTGGCGTTGGTGGCTGTGCTGGTATGGGCCAGGCACGGTTCGCCGGTACTCTTTGCCCAAGAGAGAGCCGGTTTTGGTGGAAAACCCTTTCGCCTCTATAAGTTTCGGACCATGACCAATGAAAGGGACGGAGAGGGGAAATTCCTCTCCGATGCTCATCGACTGACTCCCTTGGGACGTTTTTTACGAAACACCAGCCTCGACGAATTGCCTGAGCTATATAATGTTATTAAAGGAGATATGGCCCTTGTTGGGCCACGTCCCTTGTTTTTGCGGTATTTGCCGTATTACACAAAACGGGAATTATTGCGACATACTGTCAAGCCCGGCATTACCGGCTGGGCCCAGATTCATGGCCGGAATTTTTTACCCTGGGATGAACGATTGGCTCTTGATGTTTGGTATGTCGAAAACAGATCAATGTGGCTGGATTTAAAGATCCTTTTTCAAACGATCGTCAAAGTAATCGCACGGGACGGTGTCTCGCCTGACCCCGATGATGCCGAAACGGACCTGGACCAGGAAAGAAAGGATAAAGTGCCGGCTGCAACAGGTGCCGGACAGCAGGACATAGCGACCGGAGCCCCTGAAAGAGGAATGAAATAAGCCAAAGCTCGTCATATCTCGATTCTGTTATGTTTTTTTAACCTCGAACAGGAGAGACGCCATGCTCCGATCTCATAACGGAAAGATCCCTCCCTTGTCTCCCTGGCCTGTCTTCTCTGAAGAAGCCATTGAGAAGGTCAGTTCCGTCCTGCGGTCCGGAAAAGTTAACTATTGGACCGGTCAAGAATGCCGCCTATTCGAACAAGAATTTGCCGATTATGTCGGAACCCGCCATGCAATTGCCGTGGCAAACGGTTCCGTGGCTCTGGAACTCGCGCTGTATGCTCTCGGAATAGAAACGGGAGATGAGGTCGTTACGACCTGTCGTTCATTTATCGCCACGGCCAGTTCCATTGTCATGCGTGGCGCCCGGCCTGTATTCGCAGACATTGACCCCGTCAGTCAAAATATAAGCGCCGACACCATATCTCCGGTAATAACGTCCCGTACCAAAGCGATTATTGTGGTGCATCTGGCAGGTTGGCCCTGCGATATGGATCCTATTCTGGACCTGGCGAAACAACACGGCCTCGCTGTCATAGAAGATTGCGCGCAGGCCCATGGTGCCGTCTATAAAGGCCGTAAGGTCGGAAGCCTGGGGGATATAGGCGCATTTTCTTTTTGTCAGGATAAAATCATGACCACCGGCGGGGAAGGGGGCATGATTACTCTCAATGATGAAAGACTTTGGGAGCGGGCCTGGGCCTACAAGGATCATGGGCGCAGCTATGATGCCGTTTATCGCCGGCAACACCCACCGGGTTTTCGCTGGTTGCATGAATCCTTTGGAACCAACTGGCGCATGACCGAGATGCAGGGAGTACTCGGGCGCTGGGCGCTGACACAACTTGAGGACTGGATAAAGGCCAGAACAAAGAATGCGCGCTTTCTCAGCGAAGTGTTTGGTCGAATCGAGTCGGTGAGAATTGAAGAACCGCCGGATCATATGCGGCATTCTTATTATAAATATTATGCTTTTCTGAATCCGCACAGGATGAATCCCGAAACAGGACGTGAGCAAATACTGCAAGCGTTGACCGATCGGGGGGTGCCTGTTTTCACCGGGAGCTGCAGTGAAATATATCTGGAAAAATCATTTCAGCAGGCCGGTTTTTCCCATCAGCCACGACTTCCCTTCGCCCGCAAGATCGGAGAGACAAGTTTGATGTTTCTTGTTCACCCGACCATTAACGAAAAAGAAATGGCCGCTGTCAGCTCTTGCATCGAGGAGGTTTTTCGAGTTGCAGGTTGATTGTTGGCGAAACCAGATTGACAATCTGGCGAGTCGTGATATTTCTTAAATATAAGATAACTATATAGAATTTAGATGTTTTATGGGTTTTGTAAGGTTGAAAACTGATGATTTAGCCTTTAAGAAGGCGGTCTTGAATGGTTTTCGTGATTACCCTTTTGATAGCGGAGGTTGTATCGTTTTCGGGGGATAAGTGATGAGAGGCCTTCCGTTGCTGTTGCGTCGCAGCATGGTTCGAAAAACTCTGATCGCCTTGTTTCATTTATCGGTTGTCAGTGTCTCGTTGATTTACGCCTTTGCTCTTCGTTTTGACTTTAATATCCCTTCTCAATACTGGGAATTAATCTTACAACTTTTGCCTGCCATGCTGTTTATCAAGCTTGTTGTGTTCTGGAGCATGGGCCTTGCGGATGGTTGGTGGCGTTATGTATCGATGCCCGACCTCATGCAAATTTTGAGAGCTAACCTGCTGGCCTCGGTGGGTGTTGTCGTTTATGTCCTGTTCCTGAGGCTAAGCGACGGACTGCCACGTTCGATTATCCTTCTGGATTTTCTCCTTTGCTTTTTCATCATGATCGGTGTCCGGGTTTTTACCCGTCTGATCCGGGAACATCTTGACCTCAATTCAAGGGGATATCATTCCAGACCGAAAAGTGTACTGGTCGTGGGGTCCGGTACGGTTGCCCAGTCCATCGTTCGGGAGATAAGAGAAAACCCCAAATTGGAAAAGGCGGTTCTCGGTTACATCGATAATGACGTTCGCCGCCAGGCGAAGGTCATTTATGGGGTGCCGGTCATAGGTACCCTGGACGATCTGGAAAATATCTGCAAACGCAGCGGCATCGACATGATTATTGTTGCGCAGAGTTCGGTTTCCCCCAAGGAACTGCGCGATATTGTCGAGTTTTGTAAGCGAAATAAGATAATTTCCAAAATTCTGCCTGCGATAGGGGATATTATTTCCGGTCAGGTTTCGCTCCAACAGTGTCGAACCGTGCAACTTGAAGATTTGCTCGGCAGACCCTCGATCCGACTCGATGTCGAACAGATCAATGGCTATTTGAACGGTAAAAGAATTTTGGTGACAGGCGCTGCAGGAAGTATCGGCAGTGAAATTTGTCGTCAGGTCGCACAGTTTGGTCCGTCTCACCTGATTCTCTTTGAAAATGCAGAAACGCCTTTATTCAACCTTGAAAACGAATTGCGGGAAAAATTTCCCGGTTTGAGCATTACTCCCAGTCTTAGCGATATACGGGATGAGAGTCGAGTCTCCCAGGTGTTCTGGGAACATAAGCCCCAGGTGGTATTTCATGCTGCTGCCTATAAGCATGTGCCTATGTCAGAAGTAAATCCTCTGGTCGTTGTCAAAAACAATATCATGGGCAGCCGCAGTGTCGTGGATGCCAGTGTGGCCGTTGGTGCGGAACATTTTGTGCTGATATCTACCGATAAAGCCGTTAACCCGACCAATATCATGGGGGCTACCAAAAGGGTGGCTGAAATCTACGTGCAGAACCTGGTACGCAAAGGCCGCACGAAAGCTACCACGGTACGTTTCGGAAATGTATTGGGAAGTCATGGAAGCGTCATCCCGACTTTTCAGGAACAGATCCGAAAAGGAGGCCCCGTTACTGTTACCCATCCTGAGATTACCCGGTTTTTCATGACCATCCCCGAGGCTGTTCAATTGGTTTTGCAAGCCGGGTGTATGGGCGGTGGCGGTGAAATATTTTTACTCGACATGGGCGAACCTGTGAAAATCGTGCGCTTGGCAGAGGAGTTGATTCGCCTATCAGGGCGCAGGCCCTATGAGGAAATCGAAATTGTCTTCACCGGGTTGCGACCTGGAGAAAAGCTCTACGAAGAACTCCTTATTGCCGGGGAGGGGGTCAAGGCAACCGATCATGAAAAAATTCGCATCCTGGAGGCAACTCATTTTTCCGAAGAAGCTTTGGCGACAGAAACAGAGAGACTTTTTAACGCGGTGAAAAAGGCGGACGTGCGCGCTCTGGTTAGCGCTCTGAAAAATATTGTTCCTGAGTTTCAATGCGAATTTCACGAAACGGACCAGACTCTTGAAGGGGGCATGGGATTTACTGCGAAGGTGGATAAGCTGAACTTGGTTGGTCAAAAGGACACCAATGCGACTTATAGCGTAATTAATCCAGACAGGAGGGATACATGAAGTGGTCAATTGGATGGTTTCTTGTGGTGCTGGTGTTATCCGGATGGCAATGTGCCTTTGCAGAGGAACCTGTAGCCAAAGTAGAAACCAACGAGATCGTGCCGCCCCTGGCTTACGGAGAAAGCATTTTCGAACAGCGTTCAAATGCCATTAATATCGGGGATGTTGTCGGTGGCAAAACCGGTTATATCCATCCTTACCTGGCGATAGGTGAATTCTATACCAGTAACTTTTTAGAAACAGAAAATGACGCCAAGAGTGAGTATGTTACCCGAATCACCCCGGGCATCTGGGCCTCCCTTCCGGCTAGTCCTCATCAATTGATTCGTCTCAACACCCTTAACGTCGCTCCGGGCGGTCTGGAATTGAGTCGTTTTCGTACCAAAGGGAAAACCCGATTGCAGGCCTATGGCAGTTACCAGGCTGATATTCTATTGCACGATCGTTTTAATGACGAAGATCAGGTCAACCAAAAAGCCGAAGGTTTCTTCCGCTATAATTTTCGCGGCGGCTTGTCCTTTGACTTGCTAAATATATATGAACTTGAACATGATTCTGCCGGTAGTGGTCCGACTCGCTCCCTGGATAAATTTACTTCCAACCTTTTGGGGAGCACAGTTTCTTACGAAATAAGCTCTAAAACCCGTACGGAAGTTGAATATGCCTGGTATACCCTTCAGTACGATGACGATGTAAGCTCTTTTCGTGACCGTGACGACCATCGGATCACCGGCCGCGCGTTTTACCGGTTTCTGCCAAAAACATCAACATTCGTAGAATATAACTTTATCGATATCGATTACGACGAAGATGTCCTCTCAAGCAGCAAGGAACATCAGGCTTTCCTGGGACTGCAATGGCGTCAGACTGTTAAATCGCGGTGGCGTGCCATGCTCGGCTACGGAAAAAAGGATTTCGAATCAGACGGTCCAGATGATGCCGATAACTTCCTTTCTGAAATACAGTTCAGCCATCGTTTTACACCCAAAACCTATGTTGACCTGCGTGCTAATCGCCGTACCAATGAAACGGATTCCGGCGGTGCAGAATACATACTTTCACATAAGGCTCAACTCCGGTATTTCCAGCGTATGACCGCCAAGTTTCTGGCCTCAATTAATCTTTTTTATCAGAACGACGATTACAAAGGGGACAATCGGGAAGATGATCTTTATGGAGCCGGATGTGACCTGAAGTACTCCTTGACCCGATGGCTTAATCTGGCAGGTGGTTATTCGTTCATAAAGAGAAATTCAAATACCGTGGATAACGATTACGACAAGCACTCCGTCTATTTGAACCTGGTTACATCGTTTTAACACCGTCGAATGAGAGGTCCCCTCATGAAACACTGGTTAAGCACAATTCTGTTGGTTCTTATGTTGAGTTTCAGTTGTTTTGCAGCTCCTACCGACAGCATGGATTATCGGGTCGGTGAGGGAGATGTTCTTCGGGTCATGGTGTATGACAATCCCGATCTGGAGACGACCACTCGAATCAGTGGCAATGGAACCATTCTTTTCCCACTGATAGGTGAGGTGCAGATTGACGGATATACGGTGTCTGAAGTTGCTCAGGATATCTCCAAAAAATTGGCGCAAGGATATATTGTGGATCCGCAGGTATCTGTATTCGTCCAGGAGTTTCGCAGTCAAAAGACCATGATCATGGGGGAAGTAAAGGTCCCTGGTCTCTATGAGTTGAGTGGGCCCAGTTCGTTAATGGAATTAATATCCAAGGCGGGCGGCTTGACCATCGATGCCGGTGATCTGGTTACGATTAAGAGAAAAGATCCTGATCAGCCTGCCGTTGATACAATAATTTCGGTGAGCCTTAAAAATTTGCTGGAAGAGAAGGAAAATGTTTCGAACCTGATGATTATAGACGGGGACAGAGTCTTTGTTCCGCGAGCTGGCGTCTTTTACGTTACAGGGCAGGTGAATAAACCCGCGGCTTATAAATTGGAAGCGGGGACATCCGTAATCAAGGCCATAACCATGGCGGGAGGTTTTACCGAGCTGGCTTCACAGAGGAAAATTCAGATCATACGCAAGGTTGATAATCGCGAAAGTGTCTTAAAAAAAGTGCCTTTGCATACGCCGGTTCAGGCAGATGACGTCATCGTTGTACCAGAAAGCTTTTTCTAGGCAACGATAATTCATTATTAATCTAAGAGGCCTGACTATGCCTATCAATAAAGAAGAACTGCATCTGCGGGATATTATCAGGATCATCAATAAACGAAGGCATATTCTGCTTATTGTCCTCCTTTGTGTGGTGACGCTGGTATCGTTGGCAACTTTTATCATGACCCCTCTCTACGAGGGAGTGACGAAAGTCATGATTGAAAAAACGGAAGGAAGCGACCTGACCAGCAGTTACAACCGCAGTTCTTATGACCCTATTTTTCATGAAACTCAGTTCCAGCTGATCAAAAGCCGTGCAGTAGCCAGACGGGTCGTCAACATCCTTTCTCTGGAGGATAATTACGATGCCCTTATCGGTAAAACGGTTCGAAAGACTTCTCCGTTGCGCTTTTTAGCGTTGGAACTGAAGGCACTTCCCGAACGAGTTCGAAATTTATTCAGTTCCGATGAGAAATCGCCAGGAAAAGACACTGAAGAGACCTCTAAAAAGGATGACCTGGCAAAAATCATCAGTGAACAAATTCTTGTGCGTCCCATTGAGGGAAGTCGCATTGTAAACATCAGTTATTTGTCGCCAAATCCGGAGCTGTCAGCTCTTATAGCCAATACCACCGCTAAGGCGTACATTGAAGAAACCCTGGAAATGAAACTGTCCGCTACAAGAAACAGTTTACAGTGGATGACCAAAAAGGCCGAGACCGAAGCGAAAAATTTGCGGCAGTCGGAAATGGAACTTCAGAATTATATGAAGGACAACAATATTGTTACCATCGAAGACCGCATGACCGTAACGCCGCAGAAACTTTCAGAAATCAATATTCAGCTTATACGGTCCCAGTCACGGCGTAAAGAATTGGAAGCTCTTTACCGGAAGGTTCAAAAGGTAGGCAGGAATTATCAAGCTGCCACCACCGTATCCGCTATCTCCTCAGACCCCTCGTTGCAGGCCATTCGTGCCCAGATTGTAGAAACAGAAAAGAACATCATGGAGTTGTCCAATAAATATGGGGCAAAACACCCCTTGATGGTTAAGGTTAAAGGGGATCTGCAGGTACTGAGAAGAAAAAGGAATCAGGAAATCGATCGTCTCGTCGAGTCGATTAAAAATGAGTATGAGCTGGCCAGCGCCAACGAACAAAGTCTGCGCGCACAGTTGGGGTCTACCAAGAACGAAGCTTTACTTTTGAACGAGAAGTTTATCCAGTATGGTGCGTTAAAGAGGACTGTTGATACCAACCGCCAGCTTTACGACGCCTTAATGCTTAAATTGAAAGAAAAAAGCATTACAGAAGAAACCAGCCCCATCAATCTCTGGATAGTCGAAAAGGCTTCCGTACCCTTGAAGCCGGCGAAACCCTGGGTAGCTGTGAACCTGTTGCTGGCACTGGTGATCGGTACTTTGGGAGGGATTGGGCTGATCTTTTTCCTCGAATACCTGGACAATACCGTCAAAGACCCGGAAGATGTCGAGGCTCGCTTTGGCATTCCTATTTTGACGACGGTTGGTCGATGGCGCGATGCCGATAAAGGCCTTGATCAAGTGGTCCTGAATGAACCGCAGTCGCAGTTTGCCGAAAGTTATCGGGCCCTTCGAACTGCTATTCAGCTATCCTTTCCGGATTGCCCCCCGAAGAAGATCCTTTTGACAAGCAGCGAACCCGGGGAAGGAAAAACAACCACTTCGATCAATTTGGCGTTTGCGCTGGCCCGTTCCGATAACCGTGTATTGCTTATCGAGGGCGATTTGCGCAAGCCGCGTTTTCATAAATTGCTGAAACTGAATAACGCAAAGGGACTCAGCAGTTATCTTGCCGGTGTTGCAGACAGTCAAATTATCCAAAAGGGGGCCTTGCCGCAACTGGCTGTCATTCCTGCAGGCCCGATCCCGCCGAACCCTTCGGAATTGCTGGCATCTAACCGGATGAAGATGCTACTGGAAACTATGAGTAAAGAGTTCGATTTTATTATCTGCGATTCACCACCTCTTTTGCCGGTGGCCGATACGCGTATTCTTTGTCGTTTATTTGATGGTGTGATTTTGCTCAGCAGGTTTGGTGTTACGACCTACGAAGTCCTGGGGCGATCCAATAAATTACTCGATGATATGGGTGCCAGACGGCTCGGTTTGGTTATCAACGGATTTGACGCTCAAAAAAGCGGTTATTATCACCAGGATTACTATTATGCCGAAAAGCCCAAGGACAGTCCTGCTGCCAGTTAAGGCTATTGTCAAATGGAAATGATAGATATTCATTGTCACATATTGCCGGCCATTGATGATGGCTCCGCCAGTTTGGATGAATCGCTGGCTATGGCCAAGCTGGCTGTTGCGGACGGTGTAAGTTGCATTGTTGCAACCCCCCATATCAAGGGAGAAGTGCACTCGCCACAATATCTGCAACAGCAGGTAGCCGATTTTAATGCAGTACTGAAAAAACAGGGATATCCTCTTCTGATCGTAACAGGAGCTGATGTCAGCGCTATGCTGCCACCGGAAGTGTTAGCCCGATATACCATAAATGGCGGTAAATACTTTTTGCTTGAATTCCCTCATAGCCATCTTCCTCATAACGCCAACGAACTGGTATTTCAGATTCTGCTCTCCGGGCTGCGGCCAATCATTACCCATCCGGAGCGAAACCCGTCAATTATGCGGGATCCCGAACTTCTTTTTAGCCTGGTCGATGCCGGTTGTCTGGTGCAGGTCACCGCTGGCAGCTTGATCGGGGATTTTGGTGCTGATTCGCGAGATTGTGCTGCCTACCTTTTAAGGATGGGGCAGGTTCACTTTTTGGCCAGTGACGGCCATTCGGCGACCCGCCGTTTGCCGGTTCTGTCTGAAGGAACAAAGGCCGCAGCGGCCATTATCGGTGAGGAAGCAGCTCGAGCTCTGGTGACAACCAATCCCGCGGCGATTGTTGCCGGGAGGGATATTCATGGCTAAAGTTCTCCTATTGATTCTTGGCGCCGTGTTGCTATCAGCGCCGCTAAACGAAATTATGGGATCGGATTGGCTGGCCGCTGCGCTGGAGGTGCTGCCTCTCATTGCCCTGGGGCTCTGGTTCTGGAACAAACGCCGCGCCGGTGAGCCCTTTGAGCTGCCGCCGGGTTCGTCCATATTGCTGATACTTGTCGTCTGGGGGGGGCTGCAGCTGGTTCCCTTGCCGTCCTTCCTGGTGCGCCTTCTTTCTCCTCAGGCTTGGCAGACCTACCAACAGAGTGTAGGTCTTATGGTAACTGATCCGTGGATGAGGTTGTCTTTATATCCCAAAGGAACCCTGCAGACCATCTTTACCCTTTGTTCCGGAATCGCCTGTTATCTTTTGACGGCTCAGTTGCTGCAAGACCGTCATCGACTCAAACAGGCGGCTCTCTGGTTGACCGGAATCGGTGGTGGAGTGGCGGCTGCAACGATTGCTTTATATTTTATAAGACATTCCCTTGCCCAAAAAATAGTGGTAGAGACCAGCTTCACCGTTTTTTTACAGAACGATCTCATCTTCCTTGGTTTGTTATTGTTGCTTATCGGCCCTGTAGCCCTTGCGACGATGCTGGCATTGCGGCCATCTTCACGCTATGGGACTCTGCAGGAGAGGATTAGCAGCTACTGGCAGGCCTCGGTCCACGACCATTTTCTTATTGTAGCTCTTTCAGCTTTATTGATTCCCTTTTGCCTGGCCTTGCTGGATTGGCGTCATGCCCTCTTTTATCTGTTTGCCATGGGTATGCTCTGGGGACTGCTTTTTCTTAAAAAAAGAGGCCGCCGCGAAATACCTTATTTTTCCCTGGTTTTAGTGTTGCTCGTAGGTGCAGTGAGTATAGGGTTGTATAACAGCCCAGGCGCTGAAGAATCTCCAGAAATGATAATTACAAAGACTGATCCTGATATCGCCAGAGATCTGGCTTCCCAGTATATATTGACCGGGGCAGGTTTAGGGACCTATGAAAAGGTTTATAAGCGACAACAAGGGCAGGGTGGCGTGCAGGATGTTTTATCTCCGCCCGTATCTTCGGTTATTCGTGTCAGAACAGAACTTGGATGGTTGTCCATTGTTGTCGCAATCTGCTTCTTTGCAATATTAATAAGGCGATCGTGGCCAAAATGGCGGAGACGTCGCAATAAATTGGCGATATACCTTTTCGGCGGTAGCCTGGGAAGCTTGTTGTTCTTTGTCCTGGCCGTCGCCTTTTGGGAATTGTCGGTTCCTGTCTGGTTTCAATATTTTGCTTTTGCACTTGCTGGTTTAGTGTCAGCTTCTTCTCAATCGTCCTATCAATCATCTGACAAGGATGAGTATAGACCTGTTACCTACAATTGGCGTTATTCTTTAGGGACAGTTATCACTGGCGGCCTGGTAGTTTTAGTTTTATTGTTTCATGGTGGCGGGATTGTAGCTAAGGGACTGGTTGATTCTGCTCAAAGTACTGAGGGTCCAGGGGGGGCTGGGTCTTTGTCCGGTTCGCGACTGTTAAGGCATGCTGTGTTTTTTGATCCCTGGGAAGCAGTCTATCGTAAAGAGCTTGCCTGGGGTCTGTTGCAACAGGGGCAATCCCGGCGTGCCATGTCCCATTTTTTTAAAGCCTTGCGGCTTGATCCTCTGGCGGGCCTTGAAACCTATCGGATGGGGATGTACATGGCCGATGCCGGTCATGAAGACCTCGCTGTTAAATTGATGCAACACGGCCTCCGGAACGACTGGAGCAATCAGGTCTTGCATGTCGACTTTGTCACCCGCCTTTTGACAAGCGGCCAAAAGGCGGGTGCACTGAGTCACGTGCGACAGATCCTTGCCGCTGAGCCTCTGCGAACACGCGAATGGCTCAGGCTTCTAAATAACAAAGGACTTGAGGTTACCGAATTGGCAGTCGTTCTCGCAAGGCATCCTCAGTGTTATATCGATTTCGGAGAGTTTTTGCAGGAAAGTGACCTGCCTGAACTTGCTGCTAACAGTTATGATAAAGCCTTGCGTATTCTTCAGGGTGCGGAAACATTCCAACCTGAGACTGTTTGGCGTTTGTCTGCTTTTTTTGAAGGTAGACAAGAATATGAAAATGCTTTGAATGCAATGTTGGCAGGAACGCGCCTTTATCCTGAAGATTTAGCCATGATGCAGGCTTCCGGACGCTTGCACGAGCGGCTGGGGCTCACTTTCAAGGCTGCTGAAATATACCGAAAAATACTTATTCATACCCCTCAGGACCTGGAACTTAGACGTCATTTAAATCAGCTTGAAGACCAGGGGCACTGATTTAGAGTCTCTGGTTAAAATGATTCACATTTATGGTCTTTGTTTTTCAGGGTCTGCCTGCCGAACGGTTCCAATTCATTCCGTTGTTGATCTTTTCCTTTGAATTTTTATATGCTTTTCGCTACTTTTTGTAGAAAGATTTTCTGTAGTTGGAATTGACAAGGCTCTAGACTAGCAGAAATAGCCTGTTAGCCTAGAGCCTTGTGTATTTAAATTTTTATTTTTTTTTGTTAGTCGAGAGGGATTTGCCAGGCCAGCGAAAATCCCGGTTGGGCAAAAATGCCATTGAAGGAACTGCCAATATAGCGGTCGATGCTGCAATGCCGATGGGGACGAGGTGCGGGTTGACTTCTATAGCGATTGTGGGCATGACGATGCATGCGCGGTTGTTTGGCTTTATTATGCTTGTAACGATAGATATTGTCGCTGGCCCGGTTCTGCATTCGGTTGAGGCGTCTCGCTTCGTGGCGAGTTAGGTGGTGGTCGCGCTGTGCACGTCGTTTATATCTGGCAATATGACGTTGTTCTTTCTTTAATTCTTTAAGCTCAGCCCGTGTGATGTTGCCATTGCGCACCCCCTGTTCGATTCGATGTTGCTGTCGGTCCTGACGCTTGGAAACGGGCCCGGCAGCAAAGGCATTACCGGTCCAGACTAACAGTGAGCAGATCATAATTCCTAACCATACCTTTTTTTGTTTCATGATAATTTCCTCCTGTTTGTGTGCGTTTGTTTGCTGTTTTTGACGACACGGGACAGGAAAGGTTTACAACTGTCTTAAGTGTTAGCGCTCGATCAGCCGGTAAAAGGTGCTTCATTTAATCTCTACACCGTGTTGGACCTATGCCTGAGTGGCATTTTAAAGTAAACATGGTGCTGGCCGATGTTTGATCCTGTATTTGCTAAATTTTGCGACATTTGTTATGATTCGCTAGTTTAAGTATTGTATTGCGTTAGCCAAAGGAAGATCATCCGTTGAAGAAACTCGTTATCGATGAAGAATTCTGCAAGGGTTGCGGTTTGTGTGTTATCGCTTGTCCTTTGGAGCTGATCACATTGGGTAAAAAGGTTAATAAACAGGGATATCCCCTGGCCCAGATCAGCGATGCCAACCAGGTTAAGTGTACTGCCTGCTCAGCCTGTGCCCGGATGTGTCCCGATGGGGCGATCTCCGTCTATCTACCCAAGAAGGATTGATGCGAGGCCAACCGGAATTCACCGCGCAAGCCTGATCTTTGCAGTTTGGAGGAACTCTTGAATAAAAGGCTCTTTGTCAAGGGCAACGAAGCGGTCTGTATCGGCGCAATTGCCGCTGGTTGCCGTTATTATTTCGGCTATCCGATCACACCCCAAAATGAAATCCCCGAATACATGTCCCGGGAATTACCCGGGGTGGGGGGAACCTTTTTGCAGGCTGAGAGTGAAGTTGCCGCCATTAATATGGTCCTGGGCGCTTCAGCGGCCGGAGCCCGGGTGATGACTTCTTCATCCGGACCTGGCATTTCTCTTAAAGCCGAAGGTCTCTCCTATATGGCCGGCAGCGAATTGCCTGCGGTCATCGTAAATATGATGCGCTGCGGGCCTGGCCTTGGGGGTATCGACGCCTCTCAGGCCGATTACTTTCAGGCGGTTAAAGGTGGCGGCCACGGCGGTTATCATCTTATAGTTTTGGCTCCTGACTCAATTCAGGAGTTGTACGATCTTGTCATGGTCGCATTCGACCTTGCCGATCAATATCGAATGCCTGCCATGATTCTGGGCGATGCCATGATCGGGCAAATGAAAGAAGCCTTGATTACGCATCCTTATAAACCTTTGGGTGAATTACCCGCCAAGGACTGGTGCGTCACCGGTAAGAGAGGTCGCGAAAAGGGCAACACTGTCAAGTCTCTTTATTTGGCGGATGGTGCTCTTGAAGCTCATAATTGGCGTCTGCACGGTCGCTATCAGGATTTGAAGGATCGGGAGGTGCGTTGCGAAACGATCGGCATTGACGATGCGGAACTGATCCTTACCGCATTCGGCAGCACAGCCCGGATTGCGAAAACGGCTGTTAGCATGGCACGTCAAGCCGGCTTAAAGGTCGGTTTGATCCGTCCCATCACCCTGTTTCCTTTTCCTGAGCAGATTTTCCGGCAAGCTACCGAACGTTGCGGCAGGGTTCTTTGCGTTGAGCTCAACAACGGCCAGATGGTAGAGGATGTGCGACTCTCCGTCGATCGCCAAGCTGATGTTCGTTTTTATGGCCGGCCCGGTGGTACCGGTTCGTTGCCGACCCCGGAAGAGCTTTTCGAACAGCTGAAAAAGCACTATAAGGACTGACTATGGCCGAAAGTATGATTACGGTATTTGAACGTCCCCATTCCCTTAAACCAGTCTCCAGCCATTTTTGTCCCGGTTGTCATCACGGTACGGTTCACCGGCTGGTAGCCAGAGCCCTGGATCGACTGGATGTGCAGCAACAGACCATCGGTATCGCTTCCGTCGGTTGCAGTGTTCTGCTATATGAATATTTTGACATCGATGTTGTCGAATCCCCCCATGGGCGGGCACCCGCCGTGGCCACCGGGGTTAAAAGAGCCCATCCCGACAGCATAGTTTTCACTTATCAGGGCGATGGAGATCTGGCTGCCATCGGTACTGCCGAGATCATTCATGCTGCCAATCGTGGTGAGAATATTACGGTTATTTTTGTCAACAATACCACTTATGGCATGACCGGAGGACAAATGGCACCTACCAGCCTGGGCGGGCAGGTGACCACCACGACACCTTACGGACGCGATCTGCAAAAAGATGGCAACCCAATCCGAATGGCAGAAATGATGGCTTTGCTCGATGGCACTCATTTTTCGGCACGAGTAGCTGTCGACGCTCCGAAGCGGGTAGCTCAGGCCGGCAAGGTGATTCAAAAAGCCTTTGAAATGCAAAAGAACCGCGCCGGTTTTACTTTTGTTGAGGTTCTGGCTGCCTGCCCAACCAACTGGGGTCTTTCCGCTCTTGATGCCAACGAGCGGATCAGCCAGGAAATGATGCCCTGTTTTCCCCTCGGTACCTTTAAGGATTTGAGCGCTTCTCAAGGCTAAGCTTCGATAATAGGACTCTTTGCATGGACAACAATAAAATGAATGAAGATGTCTTTATGGCCGGCTTCGGCGGTCAGGGCATATTGCTTATTGGGAATTTGCTTGCATATGCTGCTATCGAAGCAGGTAAAAATGCCTCTTTTTTCCCAGCCTATGGTCCTGAAAAGCGCGGCGGGGCAGCAATGTGCAGTGTTATCGTTGCGGACCAGGAAATCGGTTCACCGGTGGTCGGCGAGCCAAGCAATGTCCTGCTTTTGAACCAAAATTCGATGGTCAAGTATTTTCCGAAGATTCGTACCGGGGGGCTTTGTTTATACAATAGCTCCTTGATCGATGCCACCGATCATAAACGTGATGATATTAAGGTTTTAGCCGTTCCTGCCAACGAGATTGCGACTGAGGTCGGAAACGTCAAATTGGCTAATATGGTGATGCTGGGGGCACTTTTGGCCATTAACCCAATGGTCAAACTGGAGAGTATTAAACAGGCTCTCGACGTTATTATTCCCGAGCGAAATAAGCGATTTATTCCTGCTAACCTGCAGGCCCTCGACCGCGGTTACGAATTTGCCAAGGCATAGTTGCCCGCACTTTATTTAGTATTGTGATTAAGGTTCAACCGTATGACCCAGGTCGAGTTCGTTAAGCTTAAAAAACCGGAAAAGGCCCGCCACTTATGTGAACTGGCCGAACATTTTTTTAATAGCGGAAATAAGATCCTTATTACGGTAATCGATGAAAACCAGGCCGTGACCCTGGATCGTTTTATGTGGACCTGGCACAAGGCTTCCTTTATACCGCATGCTTATAATAATGGAGCCGTCGACTGCCTTGATGAACCAGTCATCATCGAACTCGGCGAACGAAATCCCCATGGGGCTGAAATACTTATCATGGGAAAACCCTGCAGTTTCGACTTTATGAGGCATTTTCGGCATGTGATCGATTTTGCTGAAGTTTACGATCAGGACTTAGCCAGTGAGGCCCGTCAGAGATATGCCAGTTACAGGGAAGCCGGCTTTGCCGTGGCCATGCGTTAATCAAGGTGGTCCGGGCAGCCGGATCTGCCTTGATACGCTCCCGAGACTTGAAAAAGAATTGGCCCTGCCGTTGGAATCGGTCAGGGCCTTGGCTTTTTGGCAGGTAAGAAACGGCCAGATCATCACTTTGGTTGGGCCGGAAGATCGTTATTTTCGAGGACGCTTAACCGAGGTATCCAGTACTTCCGCCAAGGTGGTCCCTTTTGTTGAATTGCCTTTTCCGGTTGAAAGCCCTCTGTCGATTACCGTCTTTCAGGCCTTGCCGGAAAAGGAACGATTTGAACTCATATTGCAAAAGCTCACGGAAATCGGAATAAATCGCATTGTTCCCTACCAAAGCACCCGTTCCACAACCCTTTCTGAACGGGAAATTGGCCAAAGAAAAGCCCATCGCTGGCCGACAGTCCTGATTAAAGCATCCCAGCAGTGCCGCCGGGCTATGATCCCCGAGTTGGCTCCGGTTGCAGAGTGGTCGCAGGTGCTGGATGAAATGTCTGCCTCTCAGGAAGCTCTGCTGTTTTATGAAAAACAGGGACAGGAAGGTGTCGGTTCCATTTTACGGCAAAAACAGCTTAAAAGCTTGGCATTGATCATCGGTCCCGAGGGCGGGTTTTGTGATGATGAGGTACTCTCGGCAAAAGAGAAAGGTGCCAGAATTGTGTCTCTAGGGCCCCGTGTTTTACGGACTGAAACTGCGGCAATAGCCGCCGCAACGGTTTGTCAGATGCTTTCCGGTGATTTAAATAGCATATAAAAACAGTCAACTAGCCAGGATAGATAAAGTATTTTATGAATATTGATAATGTTACCGTTGTATTGGTAGAACCACAAGGCCCTCTAAATATTGGCTCTGTCTGTCGTGCCATGATGAATTTTGGCTTCAGCGATTTGAGGTTGGTCAATCCCAGGACCGATCATTTGTGCGACGAAGCGCGGCGAATGGCGGTAAAAGCCGGCACCCTATTGGAAGGGGCCCAAAATTTTTCCAGTTTGGATAAAGCCCTGCTGGATTGCCATCTTGCGCTTGCAACCACCCGGCGTTTTGGAAAATACCGCGAAGACTTTCTTCATCCGGATCAGGCTGCCGGCTATCTTTTGCCCTGGACGGAGAAGGGAAGGGTGGCGCTTGTTTTTGGCCGGGAAGACAAGGGTCTTACCACTGACGAGCTTGATCTTTGCCAGAGACTGATTACGATACCGACTGACGACCGATTGCCGTCTATGAATCTCGCTCAATCGGTTGTTTTGTGTCTTTATGAAATAAGCAAAGCCCAGGCTTCATTGAAATTGAAATCGGGAGGCCGCAAAAAACTCGCTACGAACAAGGTTCTCGAAGGTATGTACGGCCATATGCGGAACACTCTGTGTGATATAGGATTTCTGGATGAGCAAAACCCGGATCATATTTTACGCAGCTTAAGGAGGATTTTCGGCCGTGCCGGACTTAATGATCGGGAAGTACGGATATTGAGAGGTCTTTGGAGTCGTCTTGACTGGCTTGAGCAGGAGCGACTCAAGGGATCGGCTGATCAAAAATGAGCCAGGTTATTGAGGATTTAAAGATAGAATCCCTGGCCTATGGTGGCAACGGTCTGGGATATCACGATGGTAAAGTCGTTTTTGTCCCGCAGGCCAGCCCCGGAGATCGTGTCAGTTGCAGGGTGGTCAAGTCCAAAAAACGGTTTGCTGAAGCTCGAATTGAGAAAGTACTGGAACCCTCTGCAGAACGTTGCCTTCCCACCTGCCCGGTATTTGGTCTGTGTGGGGGCTGTCAGTGGCAACATCTCCCTTATGAGACCCAGTATCGGTGGAAGGCAAAGATTTTCTCGGACCTTCTTCAGCGGCAGGCCGGGGTCGATAGGGCAAATATTCGATCTTTGCTGGCCGCCCCTGAACCCTGGAACTATCGTAGTCGCGCTCAATTGAAGTTGCAGGTCACGGACGAGGAGTTGTCCATGGGGTTTTATCGGCGGGGAAGCCATGCCGTGATAGACCACCAGGAGTGTCCGATTCTTGATCCTCGCCTTAATCAGGCAGCAACCGTGTTTCGCAGGATATTGAAAGGTAATCGACAGTGTCGCTACATGCCCCAATTAGACCTGGGTATCGGTGACGACGGGCAGGTGCGGGCCGTGTTGCATTATCGGGGTAACCAGTTGGATTCTGTCACTGAGTATCTTCGGTTTCATATCTCAAATACCGGCATCGCTTTGTGTTTGCAGGAGGCCCCCAAGGCGATGCCGCAGTTGGTTTGCGGCGATGAGGACCTCTCAATCCATGTCGGTGATCCGCCACTGGCTTTGGCGTATGGACCAGGGGGGTTTGCTCAGGTCAATCTAGAGCAGAACCGGGCATTGGTCCAGACGGTAACCGCTGCCGTTCAGGAAAGCGGAGCCATGAGAGTGCTCGATCTCTATTGTGGCATGGGGAATTTGTCTCTGCCTGTTGCACGACTGGTTGACGAGGTTGTCGGGGTGGAAGATTTTGCTCCAGCTATTGTTAAGGCCCGTGCAAATGCGACATGCAATGACATCGAAAATGCAACCTTTCATAACTTTTCCGCTGTTGGTGCCGTCGCTCAACTAACCAAGGATTCCGGGTTTGATCTCGTCATGCTCGATCCGCCTCGTAATGGTGCTTTTGACGTGATGGCTGATTTACTTGTGTCGCGACCGCGACATATTCTTTATGTCTCCTGTGAACCGCCGACCCTGGTCCGTGATCTGAAGCCGTTACTGGCGGGGGGGTATGCTGTGGAATGGAGCCAAGCCTTTGATTTCTTTCCCCAGACCCACCATATCGAAAGCGTTACTCTGTTGCGTAGAGAAAAGTAAGGTATAATCTGACCTGCTGGCTATCCATGCTTCACTGGTAGAGTTGTGATTGATTGCTGATCGATAGAAAGCCGGACGAAGCTATCAGGAGGGGACTATGTACAGGATCTTTCTTGTCGCGGTTTTTCTGCTAACGGTCCTCGGTTGCGCTCCTGCGCTAAAGCCAAAACCCACCCACCGTCTGGCCATTGACCAGCATCTCCAGTTGGGTCTGTTTTTGCCCAGTTCACGCTGGCAGTTTAGCAAGGAACCTCCCGCCTTTTTCGCTCAAAAAATGACAGAGCACCTCCGCCGGGAGATATCGGTTTATGTGCCGGAGGTTAAAGACAAACACCTGCTGTCGCTTGCTCAAAAACGTCTGGCGGTGAACGAAGGATATGTGTTCAACCGGCATAGTGGTGCCTTGCTGATGATCGATTTCAGTTCGCGGCGGGAAAGAGAGAGCGCCCCAGCCCTGTCAGATTTGCAGGCGTCCGCCTATGGCTCCTTGATCGCCCTGGAAAATGAAGAAGGGGTAACCGACCTCAAGAGCCATATCGATTCTTTGGCTATCCAGGGAGGATCCAGGGCAAGCAGGGTTAAGGCCAGTTACTTCCTTGATGGGAAGCCCCGGTTTTTCATGGGGATTATCGGCCATAAAGCACCATATCGATTTTACCTTTACTATAACGATCCACTCCTGGATCCGCAGGATCGGATTGAAATGGAAAGAATTTTTAACTCATTGCAAATTCTGCGCGTGTCGTCGGAAAGCTGATTGTTGCTTGCGCAAAATGTTCTTGCAGAAGATGATTCTTTGTGGTAATTAAGAGTGATAATTATTGTTCACTAAAAAGTGGGCTTCCAGCTCACTTTTTCTATTTCGGGGTTTGGTGTTTATGTCAGGAAAGGCCATCGTTGAAAGAATAACCGAACTTGTTGAGCCGATTCTTGATGAAAAAGGGTTCGAACTGGTCCTGCTCGAATATCGTCGGGAAGGGCGCGAAACGGTTCTGCGGCTTTATGTTGACAAGGAGGGTGGGATCACCCTCGACGACTGTGCCGAAATCAGTCGTGAGGTCAGCGTGTTGCTGGAAGTTGAAGATCCAATATCTTGCGCTTATCGGCTCGAGGTTTCCTCGCCGGGGATAGACCGTCCTTTGACCCGCCCCGCCGACTATGAGCGCTTTCGCACCCGGTTGGCCAAAATCAAGATGGCTGTCAAATGTGATCCCGATCAGAGGGGGCATCAACGCAAAACCTTTGTCGGCAAGTTGCTTGGCCTGCGTGATGGAATGGTTTTGCTTGAACAGACGGACAAAAAGGGCGGTGTTGTTGAATTGCCTTTGAGCAATATTGAACGCGCGAATTTAGAAATCGACTTTTAGAGTTTTGCGACCGCTATTCCCAATCGCGAACAAATATAAGAAAACTAGGGGGATATAGATAAAATGCTTGAAAATCTCAATCACATTATTGATCAGGTCGTGAAGGACAAAGGGATCGATCGTGCCGTTTTAGTCGAAGCGCTAGAGTCCGCGGTCTTGTCTGCAGCAAATAAAAAATTTCGTAATACCCGTGATCTCGAAGCTCATTTTAACGACGAAATGGGTGAGGTGGAAATTTTTGAATTTGTCACCGTGGTTGATGAGGTGCTTGATTCCTACAAGGAAATTGACCTCGATGAGGCCAGAGAGATCGATCCGGATGTTCAGGTGGGTGATTCTCTCGGCATGAAAATGGATGCCGGCAGCTTTAGTCGAATCGCCGCCCAAACTGCCAAGCAGGTTATCATTCAGAAGGTGCGGGAGGCAGAACGGGAGAAAGTCTTTAACGAGTTCAAGGACCGGGTTGGCGAACTGGTTAATGGTATCGTCCGCCGCTATGAACGAGGCGATCTTATTGTGGATCTTGGCATGTCCGAGGGTCTTCTTCCTCACCGCGAGCAGGTGCCCCGGGAAAATTATCGCCAGGGGGACCGGGTTCGCGTCTATATCTCGGAAGTTAAGATGGCGACCAAGGGGCCGCAAATCATCTTGTCTCGCAGCCATCCCAATCTGGTAGCTGCTTTGTTTCACTTTGAAGTGCCCGAGATCTCCGAGGGCATTGTCGAGATCAAGGCCGTTGCACGCGAAGCCGGCAGCCGTACCAAGATCGCTGTATCGTCTTACGACTCTGATGTTGATCCCGTAGGGGCCTGTGTTGGCATGCGTGGTTCGCGCGTACAAAATGTCGTTTCTGAACTGCGGGGCGAAAAAATAGATATTATCCCCTGGACCATGGATGTTGGACGTTTTGCCTGCTCGGCACTGTCTCCAGCTGAAGTAACCCGTATCTATGTAGATAACGAAATGCAATCCCTTGAAGTTATTGTTCCGGACGATCAACTTTCTTTGGCGATTGGCAAAAAAGGTCAGAATGTTCGCCTCGCTGCCAAGTTGACCGGTTGGAACATCGATATCAAGAGCGAAACCCGTGCGGCAGAAGCTGCCATGGAAGAATTTGCCGGTGAAGCGGCCTCAAACACTGAAGCACAAGGTGACTCCGAGGCAGCTGAAGAGGTCCTGGCAGATGCTGAAAATGCTCAATCGGTCGATACCGAGGCACCTGCGGTCGAAACAGCAGAAGAAGTCAATTCGGCTTCCAATGATGAAACCGTCGGCGACGAGGAGCGGAGTCAGGATTGAGCAAAACGAGTCGCCAGGGTCCTCAACGCAGCTGTATTGCATGCCGCAAGGTTCTTGACCAGTCCACCTTGGTACGGTACGTTCTTTCCCCGCAGGGAGAGGTTCTGGTTGATTATGGGCGAAAATTGCCCGGTCGGGGTGGATATACCTGCTGTGACATTTCGTGCCTGGAAACAGCAGTCAAGCGCAACCAGTTCAAGCGTATTTTTGCTGGATTGTCTGCGTCTCCCAGTTGTCAGAGCCTGAAAGAGGCTTTAATTAGTCAGGTCAGGCAGCGTATTGCAAACCTGATTGGGATGGCCAGAAAATCCGGAATTGTCGTGTCCGGCAGTCGTTTGGTTATGACCGAACTGGGCCGTGATTCAGGACTGTCTTTAGTGCTTTTGAGTGAAGACCTGTCCGAAACTATTGCCGATAAGGTGAAATCAATAGCAGAAAGACGTGGGGTCCCTTGCTATATCATTTTTGAAAAAAGCTATTTGGGGCAGTTGATGGGCAAGGGGGAGCGAAGCGTCGTGGCGCTAAGTTCTAGCCCGCTTGCGGAGACAATAAATGATGAAATTTTAAGATACAAGCAAATTGCGGGAGAGGCCTGATGGGTGACAAAATGCGAGTTTATGAATTAGCGCAAAAGCTGGGATTGGATAATAAGGTACTGCTGGAGCGCCTTAAGACTGCCGGGATTGAAGCCAAAAATCATTTAAGCGTTTTGGATGCAGCTGCTCTTCAAGCTTTTGAAGGGGGGGATGCTCCTGCCGAAGCGTCTGAAGAAAAGGTGGTTGAAGAAAAAATTGAGGAACAACGAATTAATCCCGGCATCATTAGACGTCGTCGCAAGGAAGTTCCTAAGGCCGAGGTGCCTGCGGAAGAGCCTGTCGCTGAAAAAACCGAGCCCGCTGAGACGGTAGAGGAAGTTGCCGCGCCTGTTGCTGATACCGACTCTGTCGAGAAGGCTGAACCGGTAGTAGAACTAGCTCCTGAACCTTCTGTTGAGGTTGAAAAAGAAACTTCTGCCCCCGAGCAGCTTGTGAGCAAGGCCGAAACAGAAGAGCCAGCGGTCGAGGTTCCGGCCGAACCCGAGGTAAAAGCCCCACCTGCGCCCAAAACCCCGGAAGAGCCTGAAAAGCCAGAAGTTCCGGTGCAATCCGAAAAGCCCGCAGCCGCGGAAAAGCCCGAAGAGGCCAAGGCTTCCGAAAAAGTCGAAAAACCCGAAGTCTCGGATGTCCCTGAGGCAACCGCCTCCCAGGCGAAAATACTTGGTCGTGTTGAACTGTCCCAACTAACACCTCCCCAAAAATCCGCTCCGGCTAAATCGAGTCGCCCCCGTCCTGCCCGCGGCAATGGCTCTCCGCGTCCTCAGGCACGGCCTGCTCAGGTGGTTCCGCCTGAAGTACTTGTGCAGGAGGAAACTTCTCGCGGCGGCAAAAAGAAAAAGGGCAAAGGCTCCGGACCTCGCGACAATGATATGCGTGACGGAGGACGCGGCCGGCGGCCGAAGCGGGAGATTTTTGAGCCTGACCGTGATCGCCGTCCCCGCAAGGGCAAGAAGAATGCTAAGCCCGTACAAAAAACCGAGGTGACCACTTCCAAGGCGATTAAACGGATTATTCGTATCAGCGATGTCATAACTGTTGGTGAGCTTGCCAAGCGGATGGGTATAAAAGCCAACGATTTGATCAAGGAATTGATGAGTCAGGGCAGTATGGTGACCATTAATCATCCTCTTGATTACGAAACTGCTGCATTGCTGGCCACCGAATTCAACTACGAAGTTGAAAACGTAGCATTTGATGAAGATATCATTCTTGAGGATGTCGGCATTGAATCCGACGCGCCTGAGGATTCCAGAAATCTGCAAATCAGGCCCCCGGTCGTTACCATCATGGGGCATGTCGATCATGGTAAGACCAGCCTTTTGGATGCTATTCGCACCACAGACGTTACCGCAGGCGAGGCTGGGGGTATCACCCAGCATATCGGTGCCTACGATGTCGAGCTGGACGGTCGTAAAATCACCTTCCTTGACACCCCGGGCCATGAGGCCTTTACCGCCATGCGTGCCCGAGGGGCCGAAGCGACGGACATCGTCGTTCTGGTGGTGGCAGCCGATGACGGTGTTATGCCTCAAACCAAGGAAGCGATTAACCACTCCAAGGCCGCCGGCGTACCCATCATTGTGGCTGTAAATAAGATCGATAAGCCCGGTGCCGATTCCAACCGCGTCAAGCAGGAATTGACAGAGTTCGAAATGGTTCCCGAGGATTGGGGTGGAGACACCATCTTTGTTGAGGTCTCCGCTAAGGAACACACCAATCTGGAATCTTTGTTGGAAATGATATTGCTGCAGGCTGAAGTTCTGGAGCTCCAGGCTAATCCGAATAAACGGGCCAAGGGGATTATTGTCGAAGCCCGCCTCGACAAAGGTCGCGGCCCGGTAGCTACGGTTCTGGTTCAGGAAGGTACCTTGCGTCCAGGTGATCCGATCGTCTCCGGTGTGAATTTCGGTCGCGTCCGTACAATGACTGATGACCGCGGTTGCCAGCTCAAAGAGGCCGGTCCCTCTTGTCCTGTGGAGGTTACAGGACTGTCCGGTACTCCTGATGCCGGCGAGCCTTTCCATGCCGTTGAAAATGAGAAAGCGGCCAAGGATGTTGCCGGTCACCGTCAGCGTAAATTGCGCGAAGCCGAGCTGGCCAGCTCCAGTAAGATCTCCCTTGATCAGCTTTACGCTCGCCTGCAGGAAGGTGATGTTAAAGAACTTAAGGTTATCATTAAGGGCGACGTTCAGGGCTCGGTTGAAGCGGTCAAGGACTCTTTGGCCAAGCTCTCTACGGAAGCCTGTCGTCTGGTGGTTATTCACAGCGCTGTCGGCGGCATTATCGAGAGTGACGTGTCTCTGGCGGCGGCTTCCGACGCTATTATTCTCGGCTTTAATGTTCGCCCAGAGCCGAAGGCCAATGTTCAGGCCGAACTGGATGGCGTCGATATCCGACTCTATAACATCATCTACGATGCTGTTGAAGATGTCCGGAATGCCATGGAAGGCCTCCTGGCACCTGTATTTAAAGAAAAACATCTCGGCCGTGTCGAGGTCCGTGAGACCTTCCATGTTTCCAAGGTCGGCACTATCGCCGGTTGCTACGTTACCGAGGGCAAAGTGGTTCGCGGTGCCCAGGTAAGACTCGTCCGTGACAATATCGTCGTATGGGAGGGTCAAATGAGCTCCCTGAAACGATTCAAGGACGATGTCAAAGAAGTTACCAATGGTTATGAATGCGGTATCAGCCTGGAAAACTACAACGACATCAAAGTTGGTGATGTCATTGAAGCCTTTGAGATGGAAGCGACCAAGGCGACCCTTTGACTTTAAGGTGAGTTATGGTTGTCGGAGTTTTACGCCTTGAACTGGTGGTGCCTGGCACCACCAGTCTTAAGGAAAAACGTTCGGTCGTTAAAAAGATGCTCGGCCGGTGTCGCAACCGCTTTCCCGTTTCCTGCGCTGAAACGGGTTTACAGGATTACAAACAAAGTGCGCAACTTGGCTTTGCTGTGGTCTCCGGATCTGAAGCATCAGCTCATGGCTTGTTTGAAAATATAGAAAACGAAATTGAACAGATCGGGTTGGCAAGTATTGTTGACCGATTCGTTGAGTTTCTTCATTATTCATAGAGGTGTCCTTGCGGTCTCAACGATCCCAACGAGTTGGGGAACAGATTCAAAAAGAAATATCGGCTCTTTTGCTCAAAGGTTTAAAAGATCCCCGGGTCGGTTTTGTTACGATCACTGAAGTTAAGGTTACTTCCGACCTCGGTTTGGCCCGCATCTACTTTACCGTTATGGGGGAAGACAAAGTTCGGAAAGAAACTGCCGAGGGACTTACCAGCGCCGGTCCTTATCTTCGAAGAGAATTGGGTAAGAGGCTCAGGTTGCGTCATGTTCCGGAGTTGATCTTCGAGTTTGATTCCGCTCTTGAATATGGCAATCGCATCGAGTCGCTTTTGCAGGAAATCAAACAAAAGGAAGAACATGATTGATGCCATTCTGAGCACCATCGACCGTGGCCAACGATTTTTGGTTGCAGCTCATGGCAACCCGGACGGTGATGCCCTTGCCTCGACCATGGCATTGGCGAATGCTTTGCTGGAAATGGGCAAAGAGGTGTTGGCCTATAACCAGGACGGAATGTCTGCCGAATTAGCGTTTCTGCCTGGCGCTTCAATGGTCATCGATCGTTTAGAAGTGAACGATATTTTTGACGCTGGATTCATTCTGGACAGTGGCGAATTGCGTCGCGCCGGAAGCCATCTGAAAGAACATTGCAAGTCTCTGGTCAATATCGACCATCATCCCCATTCAGAGAATTTCGGCAGCATTTATTATGTGGACGAGAATGCTTGCGCTACCGGCGCATTGATCTACCGTATTTTAAAAGCAGCCGGGCACGCCATTTCTTTGCCGGTGGCGACTTGCATCTATACGGCGATTCTTACCGATACAGGCTCTTTCCGCTATTCTAATGCCGACCCCGAGGCCTTCGAAATTGCCTCCGAGTTGGTTTCCCTTGGGGTTTCTCCCTGGGATGTGTCCGCGAATATTTATGAAAACCGCCCGGAAAAACAACTCCGCTTATTGACCGCCGCGCTCAAAACCATGGTTATTTCAGATTGTGGTCAACTTGGCGCCGTAAGTGTCACCGAGCAGATGCTGGCAGAAACAGGGACCGGACCGGAGCATACCGACGGACTGATAAACTATCCAAGGTCAATTCAGGGCGTGAAGGTCGCTCTTCTTTTCCGGCAGACCGCCGCCGACTGTTTTAAAGTCGGGTTTCGTTCCAAGGGGGAAGTCAATGTCGGTGAACTGGCCCGGGAATTAGGTGGTGGTGGCCATCATAATGCAGCTGGAGCGACCCTCAACGGTGATCTCGCTTCAATCCAGGAAATGGTTTTTAGCCGCCTGCAGAGTCTTTTGCCCTGATCCATGAACGGAGTTCTGATTGTAGATAAGCCTGCGGGGATGACTTCCCATGACGTTGTGCGCCGCCTTCGTCGGCTTTGTCAAACCAGACGAGTGGGACATTCAGGGACCCTCGATCCTATGGCTACCGGCTTAATGCTGGTGGCAGTAGGAGAGGGTACTCGCGTAGTACAGTTTTTGGTCGAGGGTGATAAAACCTACCAGGCAACACTGGAGTTTGGTGCCGAAACCACTACCCAGGATGCCGAAGGTGAAGTTACTCTTCGATGTCCTGTCGATCATCTGGAAGACGCCGCCGTATTACAGGCCTGTCAGGAAATGGTTGGTGAGTTGCAGCAGATTCCTCCCATGTATTCGGCGATTAAAATTAAAGGGGTTGCGCTTCACAGATTAGCCCGGCAGGGGATTGAGATCGAGAGGCCAGCCCGGTCTGTGCGTATTAACCGAATCACCGTTAACGATCTGGCGTTGCCGAGTCTCTCTTTTGAGGTAGAATGCAGCAAGGGGACCTATATCCGGACCCTATGCCATGATCTTGGACACAAACTGAAAACTGCTGCTCACCTGTGTTCTCTGCGTCGCATTCGAAGCGGGTCCTTTGACATAAAGGAAGCAGTGACTCTGGATTGGCTTGAACAGGCCAGTCCAAAAGAGATTAGCGAAAGATTTCTCACCCTGGCTTCTGCCTTGCGGGATTACCCTGTCTGCGAGGTCAATGAAGATGGTTGCAAGAAACTTCGTCATGGCATTCCGCCACAGTTAGTACATTTAGAAAAAGAACCCGAATTTACTGAAGGACAGAAAGTGCTTTTGACTTCAAGGGGCCAAGCTTTGGCAATGGCTCATTTTGCTCCTTCGAGAAGCAAAGAAAAGCGTGGCGACTTTGAGTTGTTAAGAGTCTTCAACGGCGGTTAATAGGTCTTTACACTGCCTGACTTCTATGGTAAAAGTTGAAAGTTTTTAGGCGTATTCGCGCCCTTATCGAAAAGAACCGAGTGTGAAAGGAGATGGCACAGTGCTGGCCACAGAACGCAAACAGGAAATTATCAATGAGTTTAAACGCCATGAAGGCGATACCGGATCTCCGGAAGTACAGATTGCGCTGCTTTCCGAGCGCATCACCTATCTGACCGATCATTTCCGGACCCACAAGAAAGATCATCATTCTCGGCGCGGTCTGTTGAAGATCGTCGGACAGAGACGTAGGCTGCTCGACTATCTGAAAAAGATCGAAGTTGAGCGCTATCGCGCCATTATCAAAGCCCTGGGAATTCGCAGGTAAAATCACAGGCAGCACGCCCTTCGCCGCAGCGTAGGGTCTGCTGCCTGATTTTTTGGTACAGCTCGGGAGGCTGTCCGGAGAGAGGGATTGGTTTGATTTGCCGTTTGGCAAGACCGACTCCTGTCTCAGGCCAACCTCCTTTAGCTGTTTTAATGCTTAGTAAAAAATAGCGACTGCGGGCGCATGTTCCAAACAAAGGAGAACAAATTGGCTTTTCACAAAGTTGAAATTGAATTCAACGGACAACCGTTGACCATCGAGACCGGTAAGATGGCCCGTCAGGCAGACGGTGCTACGGTTATTACCTACGGCGGCACCAAAATACTCTGCACAGCCGTTTCTGCCAAAAAAATGAAAGAAGGTCAGGGGTTTTTCCCTCTGGTCGTCAACTACCAGGAAAAATTCTATGCCGGCGGTAAAATCCCCGGTTCCTTTTTCCGCCGTGAAAGGGGAGCAACAGAGCGGGAAACCTTGATTTGCCGTCTTATCGACCGCCCGCTTCGGCCTCTCTTTCCCAAAGGGTATCTTTTTGAAACCCAAATTATGCCAACGGTCATTTCTGTTGATCTTGAAAATGATCCCGACACATTGGCTCTTGTCGGTTGTTCGGCAGCTGTTGAAGTTTCCGATATTCCGTTTGATGGCCCTATCGCCGCTGTAAGGGTTGGCCGGGTTGAAGGTCAGTTGATCGCCAATCCTACCCTGGAACAGCGCGAAGTCAGCGACCTTGATCTGATTGTTGCCGGCTCCCGGGATGCTATTATCATGGTTGAAGGCGAATCCGATTTTCTAAGTGAGGATGAGATCCTCGAGGCCATTTTCTTTGGCCATGAAGCCATGCAGCCGCTGATTGAAGTGCAGTCCGAATTGCGCAAGATTGCCGGCAAAGAGAAAAGAGAGTTCTCGGTTCCTGAAACGGACGAGGCTCTGGCAGGTCAGGTAGCCGAATTGTCTGAAGCACGTCTGCTTGAAGCCGTCAAGATCCAAAGCAAGCAAGATCGTTATGCTGCTGTCGGAGAGATCAAAGAAGAAGTCGTCGCTGCTTTGGCTGATGAGGAAGGTTCGAACACCGAAGAGATCAGCGAGACTTTCTCTGCCCTGCAGAAACGAGTTGTGCGGCAGATGATTATTCGCGATCAAATTCGTATTGATGGCCGTGACTTTAAGACGGTTCGTCCGATCAACAGCGAAGTTGGGCTGCTGCCGCGGGCTCACGGTAGCGCACTGTTTACCCGTGGTGAAACTCAGGCCCTGGTAGCGGCTGCCCTCGGTACCAGTAAAGATGAACAACGCATGGATAATGTGCAGTCAATGGACTTCAAAAAGTTCATGTTGCACTATAACTTCCCTCCTTTCTGCGTTGGCGAAACCAGCATGCGTCTTTTCCCCGGTCGTCGTGAAATTGGCCACGGCATGCTGGCCGAGCGTTCTATCTCAAAGATTCTGCCGGTTCACGACGACTTCCCATATACTATCCGGGTTGTCTCCGAAACTCTCGAATCCAACGGCTCATCATCTATGGCCAGTGTCTGCGGTGCCACTCTGGCGTTGATGGATGCCGGTGTGCCGGTGACCAAAGCTGTAGCCGGTATCGCCATGGGTTTGATCAAAGAAGGCGATGACATTGCTGTTCTGAGCGATATCCTCGGCGATGAAGATCATCTCGGCGATATGGACTTTAAAGTTACCGGTGCCGCTGAAGGCGTTACCGCTCTGCAGATGGATATTAAGATCGGCGGCGTAAACAAAGAAATCATGAAACAGGCCCTCGAGCAGGCTCGTGAAGGCCGCATTCATATCCTTGGCAAAATGGCTGAAGCCATCAGTGCTCCGAGAGAAGATCTGTCCCCGTACGCTCCGCGTATCACCACCATCCAGGTTAAGCCTGATCAAGTACGTACTGTTATCGGCTCCGGTGGCAAGAATGTTCGCGGAATCATAGAAGCCACTGGCTGCGCTATCGATATTGAAGATGATGGTAAGATCAACATTGCTTCTGCCGACGGCGATGCCTGCAAGATGGCGATCAAGATGATTCGGGACCTGACCCAGGAGGCTGAAAAAGGCAAACTCTATATGGGCACCGTACGGAAAATCATGGAATTCGGTGCCTTTGTCGAAATTTTCCCTGGAACCGACGGTCTGGTTCATATTTCCGAACTGGACAAGGAGCGGGTACGTAACGTTACCGACATTTTGAAAGAAGGCGATCAGGTTCTGGTTAAGTGCTTGGACATTGACCGTCAGGGTAAAATCAAACTGTCCCGTAAAGAGGCTTTGGGACAGACCCTGCCAGAAGAAGGCTGATAGCGGCTAGGGAATGTATCAAAAGACTGTTCTCGACAATGGTATTCGCATACTGACTGAAAAGGTCCCATCGGCATATTCTGCCGCTTTGGGCTTTTGGGTCGAGAACGGTGCACGGCACGAATCGAGGGCGCTGAATGGCGCGTCGCATTTCATTGAACATTTATTGTTCAAAGGAACCCGGCGCCGCAGCGCCCTCGATATTGCTAAAGAAATTGATTCGGTCGGTGGTGCGCTGAACGCCTTCACCAGCCATGAATTAAGCTGTTATTTTGCCAAGGTTGCTGGCGACAAACTGCCCTTGGCTATCGATCTGCTCTCCGATATTCTTTGCCATTCTCTATTTGATCTTGACGAAATTGAAAAAGAACGTCGAGTCATACTCCAAGAGATCCACATGGTAGAGGACAGTCCTGACGAACGAATTCACGAACTTTTCGCTGACAAATTCTGGCGCGATCATCCTCTTGGACGGCCTATCCTCGGTACGCCCCAAAGTGTTTCTTCCCTTGACCGTTCGACCCTTCTGGAATTTTTTACCAAACGGTATTCCGGAAAGAATCTGATTATTTCCGCTGCCGGAGATCTAGACCATCAGCAAGTGGTTGATTTTGTCGCCAAAGCTCTCAGTGATTCACCGTCCGGAAGCAAAACGGAGATTGTGCCGCCTGCACATTTGCCTTCCAGGCAGGTTGATATCCTAAAGAAAAACCTCGAACAAGTTCATTTTTGTCTTGGTACTCCCGGATTACCGCAAGGGCATACTTCGCGCTATGTTGCCCAAATTCTCAATGCAATCCTTGGCGGCAGCATCAGTTCCCGGCTTTTTCAAAAGCTGCGCGAAGAAAGAGGGATGGCTTATTCTGTTTATTCCTATCTCAATGCTCATTTAGATTGTGGTACTTTGGTTGTTCATGCCGGTGTTTCCCCTGACGATGCCGGTCATGCTATTGGGGTTGTTTTGCGGGAACTGGATCTATTTAAAAGTCAAACCGTTTCATCTGATGAGTTGCAAGCTGCAAAGGACCAGCTTAAGGGCCAGTTCATGCTGTCCATGGAAAGCACTGATAACCGCATGACGAGGTTGGCTAAAAATGAGGTTTATTTGGGAAAGGTTTTGGATCCTGAAGAAATACTGGTAAATATCGACAAGGTTAATGCTGAGGATATTCAGTTTCTCGCAAACGATCTGTTTCAAGATGAGAACCTGGTGTTGCAAATGGTCGGCGATCTTTCTAACGATGCCTTTCCATTGATGGACCTGACTCTTGGTTGAAATTGGCTCAATTTAGGAAGGGTAGGGATGAGTGTGGTGGATATCCAAGTAAAATTATTGCGCGACACGGCGCAATTACCCGCATATATGACCGAACAGGCCGCAGGTATGGATCTTTATGCCTGCCTCGATGAAACTCAACAACTGCTTCCGGGGCAGCGGTGTCTTATTCCGACAGGCATTGCCCTGGCTATCCCTGCCGGTTACGAAGGGCAGGTGCGACCTCGTTCCGGGTTGGCCATAAAAAAAGGCCTGGGTCTTGTCAACGCACCGGGCACTATCGATGCGGATTACCGTGGAGAGGTTAAGGTCGTGATGATAAATCATGGTCAAGAACCAGTGATGATAGAAAGCGGCGATAGAATTGCTCAGTTGGTCGTCACTCCGGTATATCAAGCCTCCCTGACACTAGTTGATGAGCTTGATGCAACCACTCGCGATGCGAGAGGTTTTGGCCATACCGGTTAAATTCGGATTGTTGACCTGGGTATGCTAATATCTTTATAGACAGTTTGACATCCTTAGATCCTTTTTCTTTGGGGAGGCATAACATGATCCTTGCACTCAATCCTGAAAATCCTCAGCAACGGTTGGTCAATCGTGTGGTTGAGTGTCTGAAACAGGGGGGGGTAATCGCCTATCCTACAGACACAATTTACGGTCTGGGTTGCGATATATTCAATAAAAAGGGAGTCAAAAAGATATATCAGATTAAACAGCGGGACCCTAGAAAACCGTTTTCGTTTATCTGTGCTGATCTTTCGGATGTTTCAAACTATGCTCAAGTGAGTAACTTTGCTTTTAAGATTATGAAACGTTATCTTCCTGGGCCCTTTACCTTTGTCCTGGAAGCCACCCGGGTCGTTCCCGACGTGCTGACAACCCGGCAAAAAACTGTTGGCATTCGCATCCCCGACAACCCCATTGCTCTGGCCATTGTGCGGGAACTGGGTCATCCCATCGTGACCACCAGTGTGAATATTTCCGGCGAAGAGAGCCATTGCGATCCTGTATTAATTGATCAGCACGTCGGGAAGCAATTGGATATGGTTGTTGACGGGGGCAATCTGCTAGGTGAGCAATCGACTGTTATCAGCCTCATTGATGATCAGGTGGAAGTTCTGCGGCAGGGAAGTGGCGATACCTCCTGGATTCATCAACTTTAATGTTCTTTAAATGATTAGTTTTACCAGTTCTACTTCGTTTTAAATAACACCTTATACATGAATTCATCCGGCATCATTCGAGATCAACGAGTTATGCCGGCTCTTTGAAGTTGGAAGAGAGTCACTGTGCTGCCGGACTTTTTAAATCAACCATTGTTATTCGGCCTCGTCGGCGGTCTCGGTCTCTTATTATTCGGCATGAAAATCATGTCGGAAGCGCTGCAGAAGATCGCAGGAGATCGCCTGCGCCGTGGACTTTCCTCTTTAACCAATAACCGCTTACTGGGTGTTTTCACCGGCGCGTCGGTAACCGCAATAGTACAATCGTCCAACGCGACCGCCGTGATGGTGGTAGGGTTTGTCAATGCCGGACTGATGTCCATTGCCCAGGCGCTCGGGGTTTTGCTTGGAGCCAATATTGGTACAACCGTTACCGCTCAGTTATTAGCTTTCAATATAGGCCATTTTGCCTTGCCGGCTATCGGTGTCGGCACTGGCCTTAAGCTGTTCTGTTCCAATAAGCGCTGGTCGCTGATAGGCGAAGTTGTTCTTGGCCTCGGTATTTTATTTTTCGGTTTCATTATCATGAAAGGCGCTTTTGTCCCAATCAAGGACAATGCGTCATTTCATGATTTTTTACTTTTGTTCAGCCGACATCAGGTCCTTGCTGTTGCCCTTGGTGCCTTGATGACTGTTTTGATTCAAAGTAGTAGCGCTACAATCGGGTTAACCCTGGTGCTTGCGGGGAATGGCCTGCTCCCGTTCGATTTATGTATCGCTTTGATTCTCGGTGAAAATATCGGTACTGCATGCAGTGCCAACATTGCCGCTCTTAAAACCAATCTTGCCGCACGCCGTACCGCATTGGCGCATTTGCTTTTCAATCTGATCGGTGTGGTCTATGTTTTATTGCTTTTCCCCCATTTTCTCCATTTAGTAGACCTGCTTACTCCAGGTGATCCCGAGTTCGTCCTCAATACGCCCCAACTCGCTTCTCAATTTGGCGCTGCGGTGGGTGATAAGCCCTTTATAGCCCGCCATATCGCCAATAGTCATACTCTTTTCAATGTGATCAATGCTCTAGTATTTTTACCATTACTCGGTTGGGTTTCCCGATTTACGACACTATTGATGAAAGGACGTGTAACTACTCAATCCTTCCATTTACAATATCTCGATAATCGGGTTCTTAACACACCGATTCTGGCCCTTAGCCAGGCCCAACTCGAGACTCAACGCATGGCTCACTTGAGTTTGAAGGTTTTTGATCAAACTTTGGATTTGTTGCCCGGCTACAGTGAAGAGCGCCTCAGGCATTTAAACCAGGAAGAGAAGGCCCTGGATATGCTGCAGCGGGAGATTACAGATTTTCTGGTCAATCTGTCCCAGCAATCAATCACTCGTGAGGCTTCCGAGCAGGCCGCCGGGCTGATGCATGTTGTGAACGATCTGGAAAGGTTAGGGGATCATTGCGAGGATCTGCGTCGTCTTTTTGTGGTCAGAATCGATCGGAAAATTGAATTTTCAGATGCGGCCATCGAAGAGCTTGACGAACTTGTGTCGCACACCAGAAAATTTTTGCTCTTGGCAATAAACGCTATCGATAGCGCATCGAAAATAGAAAGCATGGAAGGGGAAGAACGGGCTACCTCCATTTTTGACCTCGAGATGGAACTGCGGAACAATCATATTCAGCGTTTAAGTACCGGTGAATGCAGTACCGCACAAGGCCTTTTGTTTATTGATATCTTGCATCATGTGTCCAAAGTTGGAGAACATGTTGGAAATATCACGCGTGGTCTTGGCGAATCTTAATTTCCCTTTTAAAACGCCTACCTTTTCAGTCTCTACGATTGACAGTCTTCTGATATTTCTCTATAGTCAAAAACCGTTTTACTGAGTCTATTGCTGGTCGGGATCAGTCTGGCCGGCATCTATTCTAAGGATGATACTTATATGGAACGTGCTATTTTATCAGGAAATGAAGCTATCGCTCGTGGCGCTTATGAAGCCGGCGTGAAAGTGGCCTCGGCTTATCCCGGCACCCCGAGCACAGAGATTCTCGAAAATGTGGTGCAATATCCCACAATCGATGCCTCTTGGGCCCCTAACGAAAAAGTGGCTCTGGAAGTCGGCATTGGCGCCTCCTTTGGCGGAGGACGGGCTTTGGTGGCGATGAAGCATGTTGGGGTTAATGTCGCTGCTGATCCGCTTTTCACCCTTTCCTATACTGGGGTTAGAGGTGGGCTGGTCCTGGCGGTGGCCGATGATCCAGAACTGCATTCGTCGCAAAACGAGCAGGACAGCCGCAATTATGCCAAGTTTGCCAAGATCCCAATGTTTGAGCCGGCGGACAGTCAGGAAGCTCTGACTTATACCCGCCTTGCCCTGGAAGCCAGTGAGCAATTCGATACTCCGGTTATGTTGCGCACAACCACCCGTATTTCCCACTCTAAATCTGTGGTTGCGCTGCAAGATCCGGTTTCCGATCTCCCTGAAACTGGTCTCGAAAAAGACCCCGCCAAATTTGTCATGCTGCCCAGCAATGCTCGGAAAAGGCATCCTCTGGTAGAAGACCGCATTACCCGAATGGAAGAGTGGGCCTGTCAGCAGCCATTTAACCGTGTGGAAAAGGTCGGCGGGAAAATCGGGGTAATTACTGCAGGCGTAAGTTATCAGTATGCCAGAGAGGCTTTGCCTGATGCGGACATCCTTAAACTGGGGCTGGTTTATCCTCTTCCCAAACAGTTAATTCGTGACTTTGCTTCCCAATACGACACCCTTTATGTCATTGAAGAACTTGACCCTTTCATTGAAGAGCAAGTTCGTGCCATGGGTATTGAAGTCGTGGGCAAGGATCTATTTTCAATTTGTGGGGAATTGACCCCTGGCCGGGTTGTTAAAAGCCTTTCCGGCAGAGAAGAACAGCCTTTTTTCAACCACAGCGAGACTTTGCCGAACCGGCCCCCGAGTATGTGCCCTGGCTGCCCACATCGCAGTGTTTTTCATTCTCTTAACCGTCTGAAGGCTTTTGTTACCGGCGATATAGGATGTTATACCCTCGGTTTCATGGAGCCACTGGCGGCTATGGATACCTGTATTTGCATGGGAGCCAGTATCGGCAATGCTACCGGCTTGAGCAAACTGCTTTCCGATGAAGATCAGCAGAAGGTTGTGGCAGTGATAGGCGACTCCACCTTTTTGCATACGGGCATTAACGGCCTGATGGACATGGTTTACAACAGTGGGACCTCGACCGTGGTCATTCTTGACAACCGTATCACCGCCATGACCGGTCGTCAGGAAAACCCATCTTCCGGCTACACTCTGATGGGGGCAGACAGTTACCGGGTCGACCTGGAGCAGCTCTGTAGGGCAGTTGGAGTTCAGCATGTAAAGGTCGTCGACCCCTATGAGGTAGCGGCTACCCGCCAGGTCCTCAAGGAAGAAATGGAACGGCCTGAGGTCTCCGTTGTGATTGCCCGCAGGCCTTGTATGCTTGTTAAGCGCGACCCGGTTGCGCGCAAGCCTGCCGTTAAGGTCGACCTCGACCGTTGTACCGGTTGCCGTGCCTGCCTCAAACTGGGGTGCCCGGCAATTGAATGGCGCACGACTGCTGAAGGTAAGGGCGTGGCCCATATTAATAGTTTATTCTGTGTTGGCTGCGGCCTTTGTAACCAGGTTTGTAATGTCGACGCTATTGGAGATATCAATGAGTAATGAAGTCACTAATATTCTCATTTCCGGTGTAGGTGGTCAGGGCATTCTGCTGGCCAGTGAAGTCCTGTCAGAAGTACTCATGCTGGCCGGTTTCGACGTTAAGAAAAATGAGATCCACGGCATGTCCCAACGGGGCGGCAGTGTTGTTTCCCATATCCGCTACGGTAAGAAGGTGTATTCCTCTATCATTCCCGAGGGACAGGCGGACGTGCTGCTCGGTTTCGAATTGCTTGAAACCTACCGTTACCTGCCATTGGTTAAAAAGGGTGGCAGTATTCTTGCCAACAACCTGCAAGTATTTCCAGCTCCGGTTACTCTCGGCAAGGAAAGTTATCCCGCTGATATCCCGGCAAAAATAAAGGCGGCTTTTCCTGACACTACGCTCGTTGACGGGCTCCAGCTGGCAACGGAAGCCGGCAACCAGAGAACCGTAAATGTTGTATTGCTCGGAGCCTTGTCAAAGAATATCGATATTGACGCCAGCTACTGGGAGCAGACTTTAGAAAAAATGGTTCCCGCTAAATACCTGGAAGAAAATCTAAAGGCCTTCAGGTTAGGCCGCGATCTCTGATCTTAGGCAAATTGTTCGATACCGGCTATGTTTATCCGGTCGTAACCAAGTGCTATAGGATGCAGCTATGATCTGGAATGATGAATTCGAAACACTACCGCGCGAAGCTTTGGCTGCACTGCAGTTAAAACGTTTGCAACATACCCTGGAAAGGGTCTATGCCCGGGTTCCCTTTTACCGGGAATCCTTTGATAAGGCCGGGATAAAACCCGAGCAGATAAAGAGCCTCGAAGACCTGCAGCGTTTGCCCTTCACGCTCAAGCAGGACATGCGTGACAACTATCCCTATGGTTTGTTTGCGGTCCCCCTGGAGCAGATTGTGCGTTTACACGCTTCATCCGGGACTACGGGAAAACCGACCGTTGTCGGTTATACCCGCCGCGATATCGAAATGTGGTCCGAACTGATGGCCCGTTCATTCGCTGCTGCAGGTGTAGCTCGAGGAGACGTCATTCATAACGCTTACGGCTATGGTCTCTTTACCGGCGGCCTCGGAGCGCATTACGGGGCTGAAAAACTCGGTGCTGCGGTTATTCCAATGTCCGGCGGCAACACCAAGAAACAGATTATGATCATGCAGGATTTCGGGTCCACCGTTATTACCTGCACACCTTCCTATAGCCTGTACCTTGCTGAAGCAGCCACCGAGGAAGGCCTGGATATCCGTACTTTTGATCTCAAGGTTGGTATCCTTGGTGCCGAACCCTGGAGCGAATCGATACGCCAGGAAATAGAACAAAAACTCAACATCAAGGCTATCGATATTTACGGCCTGTCAGAGATTCTTGGTCCTGGAGTAGCCATTGAATGCATCGAAGCTCAAAATGGTCTGCATATATGGGAAGACCATTTTATTGCCGAGATCATTAATCCGCAGACAGGCGAAGTTTTACCTGATGGGGAACAAGGGGAACTGGTGATAACCACCATCACCAAAGAAGGCATCCCTATGATCCGGTATCGCACCCGCGATATCACCCGACTCATCAGCGAACCCTGTATCTGTGGCCGCAGTCATCGTCGGCTGCAACGCATGAGTGGACGCAGCGACGATATGATGATCATTCGCGGCGTTAACGTTTTCCCGTCGCAGATCGAAAGTGTCTTAATGCAGGTCGAAGGTGTAGAACCTCATTACCAGCTTATTATCGACCGTGAAGACAATCTCGACTCCCTTGAGGTACAGGTCGAAGTCACGGAGGATATCTTTTCCGATGAGATCCGTGTTATGCAGGGCTTGAGCGACCGCATACGCCAGGAAATCAAAAGCCTCCTTAACATCTCCTGCAAGGTGCGTCTGGTAGAACCTAAATCGATAACCCGCAGCGAAGGAAAAGCCAAACGGGTTATCGACCTGCGAAAAGGCTAGCGCAAACAGAAAGGAGAGGGCAGATGACCGTACAACAAATCTCTGTTTTTATAGAAAACCGGGCAGGGAAGCTTGCCCAGGCCACTTCTGCTCTTGGCAAGGCCGAGGTGAATATTCGAGCTCTTTCTTTGGCTGAGACCTCCGACTTCGGCATATTGCGGTTGATTGTCGATCGGACGGACTTGGCTAAAAAGGTTCTTGCGGAAGAGGGCTTCGCTGTGGATAAGACGGATGTGGTCGCTGTGCAGGTGCCAGATCGGCCCATGGGGCTAGCTCACATCTTGAATATCCTGGATAAGGCACAAATTACCGTCGAATACCTATATGCCTTTGTCGAGCGTTGTGGAGACCACGCTGTTATTATTTTTCGTTTCGATGACAGTGAACAGGCAATTACGGCTTTGACCTCGAATGATGTAGAGGTTTTGTCAGCCGAATCTGTCTACAGTATGTAGTAAACTTATAGGCTATTCAGTTAAAAACCCGGCGTATAATTTTTTGTCAGAAATGACTTGTTTCAAGGGTCTTTTATTCTTGACTTTTCATAGCGGATGGACAATAATCCGCACGCGTTGATTGACGGGGCGTAGCGCAGCCTGGTAG
>NPIE01000410.1_pt2 | contig 142580 bp, 95 predicted proteins | sample 8637661 | NCBI WGS metagenome assembly NPIE01 (sample SAMN07420842, study PRJNA396082) | bioreactor metagenome | isolation source: sample BA12 brine-fed electro-methanogenic bioreactor BA | place: Japan: Kochi | collected 2016-12-09
TAAATTAGATAATTATAATAAATTGGATAATAATTAAAAAATCATTGGAAAAGAGTTGTTAAAAAATGAAACCTCCATGTGAAATTGTTGTATGGTATTTAATACCTGGAATAAGATCTGTTTTAGCTAAAGAACTTTTTAGTTTAGGAATGAAACAAAAAGAAATTTCTGCAGTTTTAGATATTACACAGCCTGCTGTTTCTCAATATCTTAGTGATAAGAGAGGAAATGAGGTGGGTTTTTGTGATGAAATTTTAGAAATGATAAAAGATTTAGCTTATGATTTAAAAAACGAAAAAGTTGATAAAAGAGAGCTAATCCCAAGAATGTGTGAAATTTGTAGAAGAACAAAAGCTGAAGACATATTGTGTATGTTACATAAAGAGAAAGATGTAGTACCTGAAGGCTGTAAAGCTTGTTTAGGTAGTAATGCTGATAGTAATGAGATAATCGATAAAAAAGGAAGAATTTCTACTGAAATCTGTAAAGCTTGTTCTGATGATCCTGCTGATTATATTCCTTTTTATGATATCTAATTAAACATTTTTAAATTCAATATATTTAAATTTAGTATATTTAAATTTAATATGATTATTTTAATATAATTTATATTACTTTAATGTTATTTTATATTAATTACTACTATTTTATACTTGATATTGTATATTATTTTAATGTAATTATTGAATATAATATTTAATATAATAATTAGCTAATATAATAATTATTTTATATATGGGAAATATTAGGAAATATTGATACGATGACTAGGATAGTTGGATTACAAGGATTATTTAATGGAAATATTTTGCATCTCATGCTAAAATCATTAAAATCTAACTTTAAATCTTTTAAAAAAGATGATATTTCTGGAATATTTCTTTTATCAGATAATAGCTATATTTATAATGATAAATTCTGTAATATTTCTTCTAAAGATGATTATAATTTAGGAATTGGTTCTAACTATTCTGATAAGTTTAAAATTAATGAATCGCAACCTATTCGTTATAAAAGCATTGTTTTAGCTTTTGATGGAATAATTTATAATATAAATGAATTGAATAATTTATTGGATAGTAATATTAATAATAACTATATTAACAATATTAATAACACTAATAATAACCATATTAATAATAAAAGCCATATTAATAATAAAAATAACACTAATAATAATCATATTAATAATATTAATAACACTAATAATAATAGTATTAATAATATTGATATTGATAATAACTTTAATAAAAATAATAACATTGATAATAATTATACTAATTCTTCGTTTACAAAAGACTGTCTAAATGAAAATGAAGATAAAAATTTAAATCATGGGCTTTTATTATCTAAAATAATATATAAATTCCTTCAAGAACACTCAAATTTAAAAGAAGCAATTATTAAATCTATTAAAATTATTGATGGCGAATATAGTTTCGCTGTATTTGATGGTGAAAATTTAGGTATTGCTCGAGATAGTATAGGTATTAAACCATTATATTACCATATCAACAATAATTCATTTAATTCTTTTAGCTCTGAAAAAAAAGCATTATGGAAAATTGGTATTAAAGATTCAGAAATTAAATCATTAAAACCAGGTTATATTCTATATAATTGGGATTTAATCGCTCCAAAAAATAATCCATGGGATAATGATTATTATAATCTTTATAATGGCAATATATCAAAATTTAATATATCAAAAAATCAAAATAATGGATTAAAGTATCTTGATATTAATAAAATGAGTTATGATGAGATAAAATATTCTTTAATAAATCTACTCACTTACTCAACTTATAAAAGGGTCTTAAACACAGATAAAGTTGGATTAATATTTTCTGGAGGAGTTGATAGCACAATATTAGCTACTTTACTTAAAAATATTTCAGATGATATTTCTGTTAACCTATACACTGTTGGAGTTGAAAACTCTGAAGATTTGAAATATGCTAAAAAAGTTGCTAAAAGTTTAGATTTTCCTATTAAAACAACCATTATTGATGAAACTCTTGTTAGAGAAAGTTTAAACCCTGTTTTAGATGCTATTGAAGAACCTAACCTTATGAAAATTGGAGTTGGAATGACTTTATATCTAGCTACAAAAATGGCTTCTAATGATGGAATATCAATTACTTTAGCAGGTCAAGGTGCAGATGAATTATTTGGTGGATATTACAAATATTTAACTACTTTTAAAGAAAAATGTCCTGAATTCGCTCAAAAAAGCATGATTCATGATATTGAGTATGGTTATGATGTTAACTTTGAAAGAGATGATAAGATAGCTACTTTTAATGGTGTTGATCTTAGAGTTCCTTATCTAGATGAAAAATTAGTTAACTTTGCTCTTAAAATCCCAATTAAATATAAAATTAATTCTGATGAAGATTTACTTAGAAAAAGAATTTTAAGAGATATAGCTATTGATATAGGTATCGATAAGGAAATAGCAGAACGTCCTAAAAAAGCAGCTCAATATGGTTCAGGAATTCATAAAATATTAATTAAAAAAGTTTTAAAAGATATTGATTTAAATAAAAAGATCGATGAAATTAGGAATAGTTATTTAATTAATAAATAATTTAACAAAAATTATCATGATATATGGTAAATCTCTTTCATGTCATAATGTTTGCCCAATTAATTTACCAATTGAAGAAATGTTAATTAATTCTAATCGTATTATAAGTTTGGGGTAAAAAATTATGATCAAAATATCCATATGATTTCTATGATTTTTCAATTAACTAAAAATGTTCCTAATATTTTATCATTAATGAGAATTATAATAACTATCCCGTTTATTTTTTCTTTATATGATTTAATTATAGGGACTGGATCAATAATATCTTTTTTTTTATTTTCTATTATTATAATATCTGATGTTCTGGATGGTTATTTAGCTCGAAAACTGAAATGTATGAGTGTTTTTGGTGCTAATTTAGATATTTTTGCAGATATTTTTTATTCATTTTTATCTACAACTATTTTATATTATTTATCTGTTGTTCCAATTTGGTTTTTATTAATTGTTATTTTTAAATTCCTTGAGTTTATAATTACTTCTAAACTTTTAAAAAATTTCAAAAAGATCAATTCTACCATATATTCTGAAACTAAAAAAGATAATTTTTTATATTTTGATTGGCTTGGAAGGAGTTTTGGTATCCTTACAATGTTATTGCCGGGATTAGTTTGCATAATTTATTTATTTTCTTATCAATTAATAGGAATTATATCTTACATTATCTTTATTTTAACTATTATAGCAGTAAGTTCCACGATTCTAAGGATAATAAAGATTAAAATTGCATAAATTAGTCTATAATTGTAATATTATATAATTTTTAGGACTATAATTTTTAGATTTTTTTACATCTTATGGCTTTACCATACTTATAATGATTATTATATTTTTATAAGTTTTTATAGACCTAAGCCAGAATTTTGGAGATATTATATTAAAAACAATTGATTATTTGCTTGTAAATAAATCAATGTGAATTTAATGTGAATTTCTATTTATATTTTAGTCCATATAATCATGAAAATACAAAACTTTTATATATAATTTATTAATAAATATTATATAATGAAAATTGAAAAAGATGCAGAAAAAATTCTTAAAGATTTTTCTAAGACGCTTGAAAATATTCCGGACCTTGAAGAAACTCATTACATAGTCGATAATGTTAATCTCACACGCAAAGATGTATCTAATGAAAAAAATCCAGAAAAAATCATGAAAAATGCTAAAACTGACAAAGATGGTCATTTACTAGTTAAAAAAGCTGAATGGATTAATTAGATTAACATTAATTATTATGATAATATTAATTATATACTTAATTATAGACTAATATTAATTAAGAGGCTATTATTAATTAATAGAATATAATAGTGAAATATAATTAAATATTAACTATTTTGATAGGTTTAATTGGTTTAAAACTTAAGATTTTATATAATCCAATATATTTCAATCATTTGAATAAAATCTTTATCAATAATCTATTTTTATTAAATTGTTATTTTATATTTTTAAATTATCAATATTTTTAATTAAATTTTTTAAATATCTATAAACAGATTATATATAAATATAGTGTATATAAATAGAGTATAATACTTAGAATTTATAAATATAGTATAATACTTTATAAATTTAGATATTCATTACTTTATAAAATTATTCATATAAATTATATTATATTTATTAAATATTATTATATTTATTTGTTAAATATTATTATTTATTAAATATTAATTGTATAAATTATAGAAACATTGTTTTTAAAGGTGATAAAATGAAAATGAACTTAGTTCTAGAACTTCAAGATGTTCCAGGGCAACTTTTATCAGTACTTGAGCCAATTAGTACTCTTGGCACAAATTTAGTAACTGTTATTCACCAAAGGGATTTTAAAAATGAAAGAGGAATGATTCCTGTTCAGATAACAATTGAAGGTGAAAGAGGAAATCTTAAACAAGTTATAGAGAAATTAAAAGAAATGAATATAACTATTCTTGAATTAGATGGAGTAGTTGTAAAAGAAAAACTCAGTACTATCTTAATTGGTCATGTTATTGATACTGATATTAAAGACACAATGGATAAGATTAATGCTCTTGAAGGAGTATCAGTTGTTGGTCTTGATGTTAAACTTGAAGAAGAATTAGAATCTTCTGCTATGATTATTGTTGAATCTGATGCTGGTAAAAAAGCTATTGTTCTCAATAAAATTCAAGATATTGCTGATGATAAAGGTCTTTTAGTTGTAAATGAAGTATAAGCATACCATATGTTATAATACTTAATAATAAGATACTTAATTAATATATTAAAATAAGATACTTTATGAAATCATATGTTTTAGAAATTAATATTTTTTTAAAAATGTTTTTTAAACTTTTAGAGGAAGAAAAATGAAAGATTTAAAAATAATTTTAATGGGATTTGGTGCTGTTGGTAAAGGAGTGGCTGAAGCAATATCCATTAAAAAAGATAATATTAAGGATAAATTTGACGTTAACCTTAAGTTAGTAGCTGTTGCTGATTCATCTTCTTCAGCTATTTCAGGTGATGGATTAGATGAAAAAATCTTAATTGAAACAAAGGAAAAAGAAGGAACACTATCTAAATATCCTGACTTTGGTTGTGATGTTAATGGTTTAGATGTTTTAAATCAGGTTGATTATGATTTATTAGTTGAAGCTACTCCCACTAATATTGATGATGGTGAACCTGCAAAATCATTAACTATTAAAGCTTTTGAGTCAGGAAAAGACGTTGTAACATCAAATAAAGGTCATTTAGCTTTGTTCTTTTCTGAAATGATAGATATTGCAGATAAAAATAATGTTGAATTTAAGTATGAAGCTTCTGTTGGAGGAGCTATGCCTATTATAAATTTTGCTGAAGAAACTTTACCTAGTTCAAATATTTCTTCGATTATTGGAATTTTAAATGGAACAACTAATTATATTCTTTCAAGAATGACTACTGAAGGATCATCCTATAAAAATACTCTTGAAGAGTCTCAACAATTAGGAATAGCTGAAACTGATCCAACTCAAGATGTTGAAGGTATCGATGCAGCATGTAAAACAGTAATTTTAGCTAATTCTATTTTTAAAGTTCCAGCTACTTATTCTGATGTTAAAGTAGAAGGAATTTCAAAGATTACTTCTGAAGCTATTGAATTAGCTAAAAAAGAAGGTTATCTTATTAAGCTAATAGCTGAAGTATCTAAAGATAGTCTCAGTGTATCCCCTAGGCTTGTCAAAAATAACAGTCCTTATGCTATTGAAGGTACTTTAAATATGGCTACAATAAGAACTGACCTTGCAGATGAAGTTACTGTCGTAGGAAAAGGTGCAGGATCTATTGAAACAGCTTCTGCTATGCTTACAGATATTATTAATATAATTAAAAAGAAATATTAGTATTAATATAATTAAAAAGAAATATTAGTTAAAAAATTATATAACTAAAATCTAAAATGTAAGTTATATAGCTATAAGTTATATTAAATATAAGTCATATAACTAAAAAATTATACAAAAAATTTAATAATTATTTATTATTCACAGGAATTAATATGAAATATGTAATTTTAATAGGGGATGGGATGTCTGATTATCCTATATCTGAGTTAAAAGATAAAACTCCTCTAGAAGTAGCTAATAAGCCTAATATTGATGAATTGACTAGTAAAGGAAGGGCTGGTCAATTAAATACAGTTCCAAAAAACTTTGAACCTGGTTCTGATGTAGCGAATATGAGTATTTTTGGTTATAATCCTCAAAAATATTATACTGGTAGAGGTCCTCTTGAAGCAGGTAGTATGGGTATTGAAACTAGTGGAGAAGAAGTTATTTTTCGTTGTAATTTAATAACTGAAAAAAATGGTAAAATTGATGATTTTAATGCTGGTCATATAACTTCTAAAGAAGCCGCTATCCTTATAGATGATTTAAACAAGGAATTTTTAAAAAATCCAGTCATTGATAAATTTGGAGATGGAAAATTCTATTCTGGAATAAGTTATAGGCATTTGTTTGTTAAAAATGGTTCAAAGCTTTCTGATTTAAAAACTACTCCTCCTCATGATATTGTTGGTCAAAATATTGATGATTTTACAAACTGGAATTCTGATGAATTTTTAAATATAAAAAATATAATGTTATATTCAAAAGAAGTTTTAGAGAACCATCCTATTAATCAAGAAAGAATTGCTAATAATAAAAAGCCTGCTAATATGGTTTGGTTATGGGGTCAAGGATTAAAACCTTCAATGCCGAAATTTCGAGATATTTTTGGATTAAATGGTTCTGTCATTACTGGTGTGGATTTATTAAAGGGTATTGGAGTTTTCGCAGGGTTAAATAATATTGATGTTCCTGGAGCTACTGGCTATTTTGACACTGATTATAAGGCTAAAGGTAGATATGCTTCTGATGCTTTAGAAAATAATGATTTTTTATTTGTTCATGTTGAAGCACCTGATGAAGCAGGTCATGCTGGAAGCATTGAAGAAAAAATTAAAGCTATTGAAAGAATAGATAAACATGTTTTAGGTCAAATAATGAATAATATTACTGATTATGAAAACTATAAAATAGCTATTCTCCCTGATCATGCTACTCCTATTGATATTAGAACTCATACTAGAGACCCTGTTCCGTTAGCTATTTATTCTAGCTTTGAAGAGGATTTTTCAGATAATGTGAAAGTTTACACTGAAAAATCTGTGATTGATGGGTCTTTGGGAATTGATAAAGCATATAATTTAGTTAGTAGGATGATAATTTAAAAACCTAATAGTAAATATATTAAACCTTATTACATATATTAAACTTTATATTGCATATAGTAAGCCTTATATTACATGTACTAAACCTAATATAACTTATATTAATTTATATATTAATAGGATAAAAGTAATATTAGGATAAAATTAGAATAAGTTAATTATAAATTAATTAAAAATTATTAACATATTAAAAATTATTTTAATTCTTTAATCTTAAAAGTGTTTTAAATAAATAATGGAGTGGATGTTCTGACAAAATATATTATAATTACTGGTGGGGTTGTTAGTTCAATTGGAAAAGGAATTACTTCTGCATCTATTGGAAGAATTTTACGATCCTATGGTTTGAAAGTGGGAGCTATTAAAATTGATCCTTATTTAAACTGGGATTCTGGTACATTAAACCCTTATCAACATGGTGAAGTCTTTGTGACTTATGATGGAATGGAATGTGATCTTGATTTAGGTCATTATGAACGTTTTTTAGATGTTGAACTTCCAGGAGTTTCCAATATCACTACTGGTAAAGTTTATCAGTCAGTTATTGAAAAAGAAAGAGAAGGAGAATTTTTAGGAGCTTGTGTTCAGATAATTCCTCATATTACTGATGAAATTAAATCAATGATAAGAAAAACTGCGGGGATTAATGATTATGATATTATTTTGATTGAACTTGGTGGAACTGTTGGAGATATTGAAAGTCAGCCATTTTTAGAAGCTCTCAGACAACTTAGAAATGAAGAAGGTCATGATAATGTCATGTTTGTACATGTGACATTTATTCCTTACCTCAATGCTGCAGGTGAATTTAAAACAAAACCAACACAACATAGTACAAAAGAACTTCGTAGTACAGGTATAAATCCTGATATGATTGTTTGTAGAAGTCAAGATCCTATTGATGAAGATTTAAAACGAAAAATTGCTCATTTTTGTGATGTAGATCCTAATGCTGTTGTTAATGCTCCTGATGCCTCATCTATTTATGAAGTTCCATTAACTCTTGATAAAGAAAATGTTGGTAATTTCATAGCTAATAGGATACAATTGGATGTAGATACTAAATCTGCAGATTTAGATGAATGGAAAGCTACTGTTAAATCTCTCCAGAAAAAAGATCCTATTGTTACTATTGCTATAATTGGAAAATATATAGAGCTCGAAGATTCTTATATTAGTATTAGAGAATCTTTATTACATGCAGCAGCTCAAATTGGTATTAAATTAAATCTTAAATATATTAGTTCTGATGTCGATGATCTTGATCAAGAAGAATTGAAGGAACTTGATGGGATTCTCATTCCTGGAGGTTTTGGTGAAAGGGGTGTAGAAGGTAAGCTTGATGCTGTTGAATATGCAATAGTTAATGATGTTCCTATTTTTGGAATTTGTCTTGGAATGCACTCTATGGTAATACAATTTGCTAGAAGAAATAAAATGAAAAATGCAAATAGTACTGAATTTGATAAAGATATCCAGTATCCTGTTATAGATCTCATGGAAAAACAAAAGGAGATTAAGCAAATGGGAGGAACTATGCGTTTAGGTTCTTATGATTGTAAACTTATTAAAGATACTAAGGCATATCTTTCATATAAGGAAGACCTCATAAAAGAACGTCATAGACATAGGTATGAGTTTAATAATGAATTTAGAGACGAACTTCAAGAAGCAGGCCTTGTTATTTCTGGTACTTCTCCTGATGATTTTCTTGTAGAAATTGTAGAACTTCCAGATCATCCTTGGTTTTTAGGTTGTCAGTTCCATCCTGAATTTAAATCACGTCCTAACAAAGCTCATCCGTTATTTGTGTCATTTATGGAAGCTGCATCTAATTATTCTAAAAATAAATAATTAAACCTTTATTTTTAGAACTTTTTATTTAATCTTTTATTTAATCTTTTATTTAATCTTTTATTTAATTTTTTTATTTAATTTATTTTTTAGTTTAATTTTTTAAATTGTTTTTATTTTTTAGCTTATTTTTAGGCTGTAATATAATAACATTTAATTTATCAATATTTTTACCTAATTTTACCTATTTTTTGCAATATTCTTTAATATTCTTATATTTTTTATAATATTCTTATATATTTTTTATAATATTTTTTTATTTTTAAGACAATTTTATATAAATTTAAAATTTTAGAAATATATAGTAATATTATTTTTAAAAAAAGTAATAATTTAAATACTTGTTTTATCAATATATTCATTGATCAGATAATTAATTAAATAAAAAATTAATCAAATGAATAATTTATCAAATAATTAGAGTTCTTTATAAAATTTTTTATAATGCAAAATATTGTTGTAAAGTATGGATTGATGGAATATGATATTAAATAATTTAAATATTAGCTATGAAAACATTTTAATATTATCTTCAATTTCAATAGTCTTAATATTTGCTATGATAGCTACATTTTCTGATTTAAAATATTATAAAATTCCAAACAAACTGACTTTTACTTTATTTTTATTTGGTATCACAATTAATTTCATTTTTTCAATTATCTTTAAAAATAGTATTATGATTATAAACTCTATAGTATTATCTATAATTACTTTTGTTTTATGCTATATATTGTGGAAAATTAGATTATGGGGTGGAGGGGATGTTAAATTAATTACAGCAATTAGCTCTGTTTTACCTATTCAACCATTTTTAATTAACCATCAAATTTTATTTAGTATATATGGGGTTAATTTTCCTGTAATAGCTATTTATCCATTTCCATTAACAATAATATTTAATAGTATATTAATTTCTTTTCCTTTTTTAGTATTATTTATATTAATTAATTATTTTAATAATAATCACTTTAAAAATTATTTGCATAATGATTTTAGGCATGATTTTAATAATTATTTTAAATACTATAAATATGAATTTAATGTAAATATGGAAAGTTTATGTAAATTTTATTCTAAAAATATTATAAATTTTAAAAAAAGGACTTTGGATAATATCAGGGGTAAACAATTAAAATCATATAATAAAATATTAAGAATGATAATATTCATTTTTATTTATGTATTTTTAGTTTTTTCATTATTTAGATTTGGAATTATTAAAAATGAAAATCTTTTTTATGTTGTATTTTTTGGAGTATTTTTCAGCTTAATTTCAAAATTTACAAGTGAAATATTACTTAAATTTAAAAAGATTGTCAAATATGGGTCAAAAAAACAAATTAAAATTGAATATCTCAAAGAAGGGATGATTATTGATAAATTAGTAATAAATTCTTTTAATTTAAACAATATGTCCTCTGATGTTAATTTAGAATATTTTTTGATTAAATTTAATCTTAAAAATGAAAAAAATTTTTATAATATTAGTTTTAAAAAGAATAAAAATAAGTATATATTAACTTCAAAAACTGCTGCAGGACTATCAAAACAAGATTTACTATTGATTAAAAAATTATTTAATAATGATATGATTTTTAATACAGTTTACATTAAATTAGGCCTTCCTTTTGCACCATCAATATTTATAGGACTTATTTTTAGTATTTTTATTGGCGATTTATCATCGATTTTATTTAAAATAATAAATTTATTTGCTTAATACAAGTTCATAGACCTTTAAATTAATATAACACCATTAATGGGATAAAAAGGGCGAAAATAAAAAATAAAGAAATTAAAAAAACAATAAAAGAATGCAAAAAGAAAATTGTATGACAAAATAAAGATTGGAGAGTAAGAAAATAAAAAAGGAGATAAAAATGATTTTAAAAAATATTAAAAAACAAATTGAAGAGAGATATATAAAATTATTAATTTTCCTTATTTTATTTAAGCACACAAACATTGTTAGAAGCATATTGAGAATATTCAAAATGTTCAATTTGCATAATGATAAAAGAGGACAGCTTTCTATTGAATTTTTACTCATATCATTAATATCAATTTTAATTCTTGTTTCAATTTCTTTACCTTTAACAGAAATAGCTGTTGATTCAACACTTAGTACTGTAAAATTATTAGAAACAAAATCAGAAATTTCAAAAATTACTAACTCTATCGATGATGTTTACTCAGATGGAGTTGGATCAAAAAGAATACTTTATGTTGAAATGCCTAAAGAAACATATTTAATCTTTTCTAATGATTCTATGCTAAAAAAAGGAATAGTCACTGGAAATTTAGATGCATTTAACTATTCAAAACAAATTAAAATTATGTTTAATGCAGATAATATTAATTCTAGATTAAATTTTAAAAAAAATATTAATTATAAAGTTACTATTGAATGGCCAATAGAAACAGAAAATATTATATTAAAAAATGTAGAAGTTTATTAGAGTATAATTATTCACTATTTGTCTATTAAATATGCTTTTTTAACATGAAAGATTCCATTATCATTATTCCATATCTTTTCAGCATCTTCTATTTCTATTCTTTTTTTAAAAATTGGTCCATCAACAACTAATGTTTCTGCTTCTCCACCTTCAAATGCAATATTTATTTTATACTTGTCTTTAATCTCATTTAATTCATCAATTGCATTATAATCAATTTTTCTGCCAAGCCATGACTCATCAAGCCCATAAGCAAAAACTCCGGTTATTATCACTTCAAACCCTAAATCAACTATCCTTTTCATATATTCTTCTTCATCAACATTCCATAGAGGTGAAATTGATTTTAATCCTAAATCTTCACATATTTTATCAATTCTTGATTTCTGATAGACTGAAAAAAGAGCACCTGTGTAAATTGCTTCTACACCTTTATTTTTAAGAATTTCTAAGTTTTCTTTAAGATCTACAAGTTCCTCTTCTTTTAAACCTTTTGTATTAGCTTTAATAATGGGGATATCCATAGCTTCAGCAATTAATTCAGTTAAATGGATATTAGGTATATGAAACATGTATGATTCATCATTTTCAGATTCCATTGATAATAAATATGAAATACTATCACCGTTTTTTATAGCTTCATAACAAGCCATTGTACTATCCTTTCCTCCAGAAAATAAAACTGCTGAATTCATATATATAACCTTTTTTAAATTTATTTCATCTATTTCTGATTTTGATAATAATCCTTCTTATTCCTTCTGTAATATTATCAAAGAATATACTAATAATAGCTACAATAACCCCTATAATTCCTGAAATTAGTATCATGTAATTAGTATCTATCATAGATTCTTTAGTACTATTAATAGCATTCTGTACAGGACCATCTATTGAATTAACAACGATATTTTTGGACTCTAAATAGTCGGTAATTTCATTAACACTATTAGATTTAGCATTAATTTGTATAATAACTGAAGAATATTTAACATTAATTCCACTTGAATACATTAACCATTCTGATAAAGTATCGATAGCTGTACTAGGATCATAATTACCAGTGAAATTTGTTGAAATTAACCCTCCAGTCTGTACTGAGAAATTTTTAAAATTTTCATCAACAATAGGTATTTTTTCTTCAATTATTTTTTTTCTATCCTCGGGAAAGGGGTCTGTTTTAAGAACAATTCCTTTGTTAGATACTGATATAACTCCTTCTTTTTGTTTTAATTCAGTGATTAAACTGTTTTCATCTATTGAAGGAGATAATTCTGCGGTAATCGTTTCGTTGTTATCACCAATAGTTTCATATACTGATCCTACAACATATGGCATTTCTTGATATATTGGAGATATAAAAAAAGTTCCTCCAACTAAACCAACTATGAATCCAATAGCTAAAACTGAAATAATATCTTTTTTCCCAATTATCGGTGTCAAAAGCCCCATTGAGAAAACAAACACCATCAGCAAGATAAATAAGAAAATGTAAATAATTGCACCTATAATATCCATTAAATCATCTCAAAAATAAAATTAATTATTAATTCAATATTTATTTATATAATTAGAATGTTCAGTTAAATAATACTTAATTTAGAACACTTAATTTAGAATACTTAATTTAGAATAATTATTTTGGAATACTCAATTAGAATAATTATTTTAGAATAATTAATTAAATAATTAATTTAAATATTTAATTATAATTAATTTAGCTAATATATAGTATAAATGTTTTGATTAAATGAACTATTTATTTTCTGATTATATTATAATTTACATCATTTTGAATATAAAAAAGTAAGGAATAGTATAAATTAAATTAAAAAATTTAGATTATATTAAAAGTCATTTAAAAAAAGTTAATTTAAAAATTTATCTATTTAATAAAATAATATTATAAAAATAAATAAAAATAAATAAAGTTGATAAATTTAAATAAATTGAATAAAGTTATTTGATTTAAATTTTATGAGAAAATAATATGGGATTAATATTTGTTTATAAATCAAACTCTTTATCAATTATTAATTGTTTCAATTTAGATGAGATCTTTTTACCTCTTTGAATATCTGATTGTCTGCAGGTAATAGGTATATTATGATTTTTATTTTCAATTTCAACATCAACTGAACCTAAATTCATTGTGTATGTGTCATTTTTATTAAGATATACACATAATCCACAACCAAAACACTTATCAAGATCAATTGTTCCATTATCATTGATTGCATTTGTTGGACAAGATTTTTGAATTTCAGCATTATCATCTTTATTAAAATTACTTGAATTAAAAGTAGGTCGCTCATCATATCCTTCCCATACTTTATCATAACTAGTTTCTGTTAAAGGTAAATGCCTTCCATGGATATCAGCTATTACAAGAGGGATATCACTGTTTAATATTTTAACATCATTGAAAATTTCTTCATTTAGTATAGGTATTGGTATAGCTACTGAGTCATATATTTCAGGTCCAGCTCCAGTTTTAAATCCTCCAATATATTCTGAAGACATTTGAAGCATATCTGCAGTTAACATGAGATTTGGTTTAGCATCAGAACTCCTAGTTCCAGAACCTAATACTACTCCAGGACCTCCATTAAACAATATTTTAGTACCTTCTTTTATTATATTTCCACTTACATCATTTTGTAAAGGATTTAAATCACCACATCCTGAGAATGAAAGCTGATCTAAGCTCCCTTCCATTGGTATTCCATTAAAAATTGAGTTGACAATATCATTTTTAGGATTTACAAAAGCAGTATAATTTCTAAAAGCCATTCTAACTCCTATTATTTGTGCTCTAGGGATATCTTCAATGTTCACAGTAGTTTCGAATTTTTGACCATCTATTGATTCTACTTCTACATCAATATCTTTTCCACTTAAAATATCTTTAAATAAAAATCCTCCACCATATTCATGATCTCTTACACTATGTTCTGTTCCATATGCTATAACATCTATTGAACCTAAAAGCTCATTAGGACATGGTCCTGGAAAAGCAGGGACACCATTAAGATATACACTTTTAGCTTTTTGAAAAACTCCAGGTTCTGTAACTCCAATATGAAATATTGCAGCAGTACCAGACATTATACCACAGGTACCAGTTGTTACAACATCAACATCATCAAACTTTATATCTTCTTCGTTTTTAATAGCTTCTTTTAATTCCTGAGCAGTGAATACATTTGCTTCACCCTTTTTTATTTTTTCATTAATATCATCTAAGCTTCTTTTTGACAATAGCTCACCTTCTAGTGAATTGTTTTAAATTTTATTGATTTTCTTTCATAATTTTTTAATATTTAAATAACTATATTATATCTTATTAATTTTTATAATATATAAATGTTAACAATTGTTATATTTTTTCATATTTAAAAAATATTATCAGTATAATTACGGTTTATATAAAATTTAAAGTTAAATTAAAATAAAATTAAAAAATTAATAATATTACTGATACTGATAATAATATGTTTTAGTAATAGTAATACTTTTAAATAATATTGGTAATACATTTTAGTAGTAATAGTAATACTTTTTAATAATATTGATAAATATATTTTAATAATAGTAATATATTTTTATAATATTAATAATAATACAATTTAATAATTTTTTTAATTGATTATGTAGATATTTCATTTTCACTATCTTCAACTTTATCCTTAATTTTAGAATCATTTTTATTTAGCTTTTCAATGAATGGTTCAATTGGGATAGTATGAGTTTGAATCCCAACAACTTTATATGGATCTGCACCTAAAATTAAAGCAATAAATTGAGCAATGTTTAGATGAACCACTTTAAAATCTAAATCTAATTTTTTTTGAATATATGGTTGATATCTATCAAACTGCATATGGCAATTCGGACACATGTGTATTAATATATCCACATCTTCATCTTTTAAAGCTAAAAGTTTCTTTTCAGTTACATCTAATGATAAATCTTTGTTAACAAATCTTTGGCGAAAACCAGCACCACAAGTAGTTCTTTTTTCACTATACCATCCAATTGTATCAATACCACAAGATTTTACTATTTCATCAAGTAACACTGGATTTCTAGATCCATCTAATATATTATCATAAGACACTTTACAATAATGGCATGCATGATGGGTAGCTATTTTGATATTTGATAAGTCTCGTACGATATTTTTACTAATTTCATCTCTTTTATCATATAAAATATCAACTACATGGAGAATATTTTTTTCTGTATCAACAGAACCTTTTTCATATTCATTAAAACCACAACCATTAAAAATATAATTAATTTCTTCTCTTAAATCATCATTTTCATTTAATATTTCTGATGATTTTTTATTTATAGCATAACATGTTGCACACATAGTCACAATATTTTTTTTATCAATATTTTTAGCTAAGTTAAAATTACGAGCAGCTATTAATGTTGTAGAAAATTGATCAAAAACATCACTATAATGACCAAGACCTGTACAGCAGGATTGTTCATGATCAACAGTATAATCAATGTTTAACTTATCAAAAATATATTTAGTTGAAGATTCAATCCCCGGATATTCAGTACTAACTAAACAACTTTTAAATAGTAGAATATTTTTATCAGGTATTTTATCCATAATTATCAACTCATTTATTATTAATTAATTTTATTCGTTCAATTTTTATTTATTCAATTTTTATTCATTTTTTTTTTTTTATTTAAATTTACTTTTATTTAAGAAATTACTCTCATTTAGTCATTTTACATTTATTTAAAAAATTACTTTCATTTAGCCATTCACATTACTCACTTTTCATCTTTTCCATTCTCTTATGAAATTTTGCTTTTTTAAGTAATAAATTGACCTCTTCAATTGATTTTTTAGGCATTTTCACAGGACCTAAAGAAAGTTCTTCTCTTATTTTATCAAGATCAGTTTTTAAATCTAACCAACCATCAATATCCTTGTTTAAGTCCATGAAAAAGCTTTTAGGCATTCCACCAATTCCAATATCTAAAAAAGTCTCCCCATATGTTACAAATGGTTTTATTTTTTCTTTAGCTATTCCTCTATCAATAGCAATTTGTCTAATAACTTGATTAGCTAAACAAGCACTATTTTTAACTGGACATACACTTTGGCAAGTATAACAATAAAAACAATTCCATATTTTATCATCTTCAATTATACTTTCATCATTATTAAGGATTTTAGCTATTAGATCACGAGGATTATAATCAGTGTGTGCAGCAGCAGGGCATAATGATGTACACATACCACATTGAATACATTTAAGTAGCCCTAAATCTTTAGGAGCTTCGATAGAGTTTAATATCTCCTTTGAAAGATTTATTGAATATTTATCATCATTCTTGTCATTTTCATAATTCATCTTTTTTAAACTCCTTGTTTTATCCTTACTTTATTTTTATATTATAATAATTATCATAATAAATATTATAATAAATATTATAATAAATATTAGAATAAACATTAGAACAAATATTAGAATAAAATATTCTCATGAAAATGTTTATATATAAGTTAGTCATAATATAAAAATATAACTATTGTTATAAAAATGCTAAGAATTGTATTAATGACTTAAAAATAAAAATAGTATCATAGAAATTAATGGAATAATAAATTTAAAATTAAATAGATACTAAAATTAATAATATAATTATCAAGAATAGATATTTAGTTATTAAGAATGAATATTAAATAATTATTTAAATTAATTATTTAGAATAATAATATTAAAAAGAATATAAATTTAAAATAAAAATAATATAAATTTAAAAATATATTAATTACTGAATAGTATTATATTCATTTATAAAAGTTATATATGAATATATAAATCTTATAGTTTATATATAAACAATAAAGACTACTCAAATAAATATTTTAATTATAAATCGTATAAAGCAAGAAAGTGATTTAATGCCAACAAGATATATAGGAATGGGATATTGGGAAATTATTAGTCGTCAAATGAGCATAGTAACAAAAAGCCAACAAACTAGATTCAAAGAAGCAGAAGTAACTGTAATTGGATGTGGAGGAATCGGAGGGTCTTTAATTGAACAACTAGCTCGTATGGGTGTAGGAAAAATTAATTTAATTGATAAAGATATTTTTGACCTTTCAAACCTAAATAGGCAGCTAATCAGTGGATTAGAAACATTAGGTAAAGAAAAAAGTTATTCTGCAAAAGAAAGAGTCAGAAATGTAAATCCTTATGTTGAAGTTAATGCATTTAATGAAGAATTAAATGAAGAAAATGTAGAAAAAGTCATAGGTGAGTCTGATGTAGTCTTAGATGCATTAGATAATTTAGTTACTCGTGTAATTGTAAGTAGAGCTGCTAAAAAACTCAAAATCCCTTATGTTCATGGAGCAATTCATGGGACAATGGGTCAAGTTTCTGTTTTTACTCCTGAAACAAAAACTTATGAAGAAATGTTTCAATTACCTTCAATCGATAAAGAATTAGATGAAAATACAATAAAAGATATTAATTCATTAAATAGAGGAGTTCCTCCAGTTATTGGTCCAACACCAAATATTGTGGGTTGTTTAGAAGCTTTTGAAGCATTTAAATTAATAACTGGGGTTGGTGAAGTCACTTACTCACCAAAACTTTTAAGTTTTAATATTTTAGATTTATCATCATTTGATGTAATAGAATTATAAAATTATTTATAAATTTAAAATATTTATAAATCTAAATCATATTATATCTAAATGATATTATAAAATATTATGTATAGATCTATATCGGTTTATATATAAGTTCAAATCTAACAAAAAATAGGTGTTATTATGAGTTTTACATTAATATTTGAAAATAAAAAAGAAGACAAGGAACTTACTGAAGAAATTTGTGTTCAAGATGTTTTAAATGATCTTGATGTTTCTATTGAAAGTACTGTTGTTAAAAAAAATGGAGAAATAGTAGAAGAAGAAGCTATAATTAAAGAGGGAGATGAAGTCCAAATTATACAAATCGTTTATGGTGGATAACATTATAAGATAATATTATTAATATATACTTTTTATTAAATCTATACTTTATATAATTTTTATTAACTCTATACTTTTTTTATTAAAATTATTAACATTTTCTTACATATACAACCTATAATAATTAAAGATATTATTAATATAGTTTATTAATATAAATATTATTTATTTAACGATAGAAAATTTATTAAATATATAAAAAAATTAATTGTCAAGTATCTCTATAACTAAATTTTGAATTTCAATAAATTCTTCTGTTTCTCTTTTTCTTGGTCTTGGTAAATTATTTTCAAAAATTTCTTTTATTTCTCCAGGATCTTTACTCATAATCACAATCCTATCTGAAAGAAAAACAGCTTCATCAACATCATGAGTAACAAAAACAATTGTATTATTTGTTTTATTCCATATTCTAATAAGTTCTTCCTGTAATTTATGTCTGTTTTGCATATCTAAAGCTGAAAAAGGTTCATCCATTAATAATGTCTTTGTTTTATTAACAAGGGATCTTATAATTGCTACTCTTTGTTTCATTCCACCAGAAAGTTCGTGAGGATATAACTCTTCTGCACCTTCTAATCCTACAGCTTCTAAGTATTTCTTAGCTCTCCTAATATTTTCTTCTTTTGGATGTCCAGCTATCTCTAAACCAAACATTACATTATCTAATACATTTAACCAAGGAAATAATGAATATTGTTGAAAAACAAATCCTCGTTCTCTTGATGGTTTTTCAACTAACTCTCCATTTTCTATTATCTCCCCACTTTCAGACTTTTCAAGTCCTCCAATTAAACGAAGTAAAGTAGTTTTTCCACAGCCAGATGGACCAAGAATACAAATTAACTCATTATCTTCAATTTCGAGATTTATATTGTTTAGTGCTATAATCTCTTTTTCATTTGTTTTGAATTTCTTGTTGATGTTTTTTATTTTAATTGACATAATATTCCAAATTTCATAAATAATTCTAAGTTATTATGCTTTTATAATCTATTATGTTCTTACCAAAATATTTTCCTTTGAGCATGAATAAAAAGCCTATCAAATACTAATCCAATAATACCAATAGCTAACATACCAATAACGATATCTCCAGTATTAGATAAGGTAGATGCAGTCATAATCATTTGACCTAAACCAGATGTTGATCCAACCATCTCAGCAGAAACTGTACACATTAAATCAATTCCAAATGCAACTTTTAATCCTGTAACTATGGTTGGAAAGGATGAAGGAAAAATAACTTTACTAAGAATCTGAAAGTCATTAGCTCCTAATGTTTGTCCTGCTTCTATTAAAACTTTATCAGTTCTTTTTACGCCATCAATTGTGTAAACAAGGATAGGAAATATACAACCCATAAATATAATAAACACTGCTGGAGCTATTCCAATACCAAACCATAAAAGTGAAAATGGTATCCATGCTACTGGAGGAATAGGTCTTAGAATACTAACTATTAATTCTGACATAGCTTCTAATCTTTCAGACCATCCTAAAATTAGACCTAATGGAACAGCTACTGCTGTAGCCAATATTATCCCTAATAAAACCTTAAATAATGTATTTATTGTGTCATCAAGTAATTGGCCTGTGATTATCAGGCTGTATCCAGCATTTAATACATTTAATGGAGTAGGTATTATATAATCTGGAAATACTTTAAAAACCATTGTGATTAAAAACCATATGATTATTAAAGTTACTGGAATTATTAATGAAAGAACTTTTTTATTCAAGATACCCTTAACCATTATTTAAAATAAAAATTATTATATTTAATATTAATTTTTATTACTCTTTAGACTATTAAAACTTTATATTAAAATTTTATTATTTTAATTTTATTAATATCTATTCTATTAGTATTAATATCAATTCTATTAGTATTAATTTTATTAGTTGAGTTTAACTATTATTATATTAACTATTATTATATTTGAAAATAAGGAAAAGTAATCAAAAATCAAATTATGATTTTTAATTTACTTTTTTATGTATTGTTTCTATACTTTTTATGTATTGTTTTTATACTTTAGCTTAATATTTAACTTTATATAGTTTGAAATATTTTATTAATGTCTAAAGCTTTTTCTATTAAACCTAAATCAATTTCTATATTCATAAAGTCTTTAACTTTGTTTTTATAATCATCACTTAAACCAGAAGTGAATTTTATATTTTTCATAGCTACCTTTTCAACATTAACATCAAATTGGTCTGATGGTAATTTAGTAGCTGCTTCTTCAGGATTTTTTAAAATATATTCGGTTGTTTCATTATGAATATCTAATATTGTTTTAAGTTTATCCTCATGGTTTGTAATAAAATCTTCTCTTGCAACTATTACACAACAAGGGTGTTCTGGTAAAATATCATTAGAGGAAGCAATTTCAGTTCCATTAGCATTTAAAACAGCTTGAGTTACAAATGGCTCAAAAGCTACAATTCCATCAAGTTTTTTAGTTTTTATAGCATCTACTAATTGTGGAGACTTTAGAGATGAAATAGTTAAATCATTTTTATCTAAGTTTGCTTCTTTAAGAGCATATAAAAGAAGCATATATTGTATTGAACTTGGATCTGGAGTAGCTACTTTTTTATCTTTTAAATCAGATACATTAGATATACCTGAATCATCAGGAACAACAATTCCACTTCCTTCCTCTTGAACAGATGAGACAATTTTAACAGGAACTCCTTTTGATATTGAGGATAATGCTGGAGTTATACCTACATAACCTACATCAACTTCACCATTTGCCATAGCAGTCATTAAATTACCACCATTATCAAATTTAACAAGGTTAACTTTGACTCCCTTGGATTCATATTTTTTCTCAGCTTCAGCTATTAACAATGCAGCATGATGATCTGATGGCAAATATCCAATGTTAACAGTATCAGGATCAGATGAATTAGCATAAAGATATGCTCCTGCTCCAACTAGTACTATAACTATTGCAATTATTAATACTATATATTTATTATCCATAATTTTTTCTCCTTTTTATTTGTTATTAAGTTATTATCATTAATATTGTTTTTTATTTGTTTTAGTATCAAAAATATTATTCTATATAATTAAATATAAAGTAAAATGAATGAGATTAATATTAATAAATTTAATACTAATAAAAATATTGTTTATAAATTGATATTATAAAAAATATTATTAATAAAGTAATGTTAATAAGTAATATTAATAAAAATAATAGTAAAATAAATTTAATATAATAATAGTTGATATAATCAATAGCAATATCAATATAAAACAAGCAATCAATTATACTAATAAAAAATTATTTAATAAAAAACTATTATAATTTATTAAATTATTATAATTTATTTATTTAATTATATAGAGAGTTATTGTAATTTATTAAATTTTTATAATTAATTTATTAAATTAATAAATTTTATTAGATTTTTACTGTTTGTTTATCAAATATTTAGATAATCTTTTAGACAATGCTAAAATAGCTATTATTGGAGGAGCTCCAGGAGCTTCAGGAATAACACTGGCATCAGAAACGAATAAACCATTATACTCTGTTTCGAGATTAGTGTCAACAATATCTCCAATAGCAGCTGTTCCACCAGGATGAGCTCCTCTTAAATGTGTCGAAACTATAGTATTTGGATCTACACCAGCTTTTACTAAAATTGCACCGGCAGTAGCTGCTCCTTCAGCAATAAATCTAACATCTTTAATTGTATTTTCTTTTATAACTTCTCCGTCTACAATTTTGCCATGATTATCATCAGGAATCTTAACCATAATACTTAATATATCTCCTTTTTTAATATTATCATTATTAATATTATTATCACCAGCATTATCATCAATATTATCCCTATTATTATCACTAATATTTTCATTATTAATATTTTTATTTAAAATAATAGAATAATGAGGAGCAAGAACAAAGTTTCCTCCAATAACCAATGCATTCATAGTTACTTCTTTATAATAGTTAATGTCTTTAATAACTCCTCCAACAGTAACAAAAGGATCAACAAATAATTTTTCTCCAGCTTTTAAACCTAACTTTTGAAGAATAATTGCAGAGTCAATAGCTCCAGCAGCCAAAATAACAGTATCAGATTCAATAATTTCTTCATTACCGTTTGATTTTTTAACTTTAACTCCTTTTACAGAATCTTCCTCAGTAACTATTTCAGTAACTTCAGTTTCATCTATTAATTCTGCTCCATTTTCAATAGCTATCTTAATGAAATCTTGTGAAGACCATTTTGCATTGCTTGGACAACCCCATGCACACTTTCCACATTGAATACAATCTTCTTCTCTTATGAATTTGGGCATTTTTATAACTGGAAGACCAATAGAATTTGCAGCTTCAATAAATTTTTTTGTACCTTCACCAAAGTGAGAATCATCCATTTGGTGAATATCTAATAATTCTTCTACTTCATCAAGTTCTTTTGAGATATCAACATTATATTCTTTTAATTCATCTTCAAGTAGCCTAACGCCGTTTCCAGCTGCTACAACACTGGATCCTCCAACACAAGTTGTTTTTGAAAGATCTAAATAATCATCAATTTCATCATAATATTTATATGAATCAGCAACATCACAAAATGGTCCTTTTTCAACAATAGTTACTGGAATATTAGCTTTTGATAACTCCATTGCTAATATTGCTCCTCCTACACCAGACCCAACAATTAGTACCATAATCTCACCATATTTTTAGCCATATTTTTAAATTTAATATTAAATATTTCATATTCTAAATTTTATTTATCTTTATTTTTTCACTATAATTTTTATCTTTTTCTTCTATTTTTTGCTATAATGTTTATTTTTCACTATATTTTTTTATATTTTTGTCATTATTACGTTTAAATATAGAAACTTTTCCATAACTTATAACAATTGTTATTTGAATGAAAATAATATATAAACATTACGATTTAACATTACAAGTTATATTCAAAATATAATTTACATAATAAAATATAATTATATTAAAATATAATTATATTAAAATATTTTTTACATTAAAATATTTGTAAAAATAATTAAGTTTACATATATTTGTAAAAATATTTTAAAAACTAATATAACTTTTCAACAGCTTTTCTTATTTCTACCTCTTGATTTATTAATTCTAATGCATCATTAACTCTACTAAGTTCAGCTTTAGTTTCAGGGTAACGTGGAACAGCAGAACATCCTCCATCATTAATTTCAGAAATCGGGAAAGTTCCAATTTTTCTAGATATTTTTTCTATCTCTATTTTATCTAAACCAATAAGTGGGCTTAAGATAGGAAATTCTGCATTAGCTCGTGTAGCTAATATATTATGTAGTGTTTGAGATGCAACTTGTCCTACACTACTACCATCAACTATTCCCAATGCATTTTCTTTTTTAGCTACTTCACTAGCTAATTTATACATACCCGATTTACACAATACACAGGTAAGCTTTTCAGGAGCATTATCTTTACATTTTTCTAGGTAATCTCCATATTTTACTATTTTAGTTCTTATTGGAAATCCATATGAGTATTCATTAAGTTTATTTATTAACTCTTTGAAATTTTCTGTAACCTTCGGACCTGCAAAAGGATCATTATCAAAATGAATAGCTGTTATAACACAACCTCTTTTCATCATTAAGTAAGCTGCAACTGGTGAGTCAATACCACTTGATATTAAAGCTACTAATCTTCCTTGAGAACCAAGAGGTAATCCTCCAGGACCTTTAATTTTTTCATGGAATATATATGTTTCATCTTCTCTAACTTCAAGAAAAATTTTTATATTAGGATTAGATAAGTCAACTGGTGCATCAATCTTTTTTCTAACTATTGATCCAGCAAATCCAGCCATTTCCTGAGATGAAAAATTATGATCACCAACTCTTCTACACCTTACTGCAAATTTTGTTTTAGAACTAATCAAATTTTCACCAATGAGTTTTTCTGTATATTTACCTAAATCATTTTCAATATCTTCATAGCTAGTTTTTGTATGAATAGCAGGTGAAAATGATACAATTCCAAAGATTCTTTTTAATTTGATTAAAGCTTCATCAAAATTTTTTGGATGAATATATATTCTTCCTTGGCTTATTTTTATTTTACATTCAAATGCAGTTTTTATGTTAGATTTTAATTGCCTTTCAAATCTTCCTCTTACTCGAGGACTTTTCAATCCTATTTCTCCATATCTAGCTATTATTAAACTATGATTCAATAAGTTATCTTTCATTCAATCTCTCCAAATCAATCAATTTTTAATTATAAATAATATCAAATTATAAATGATATCAATAAATATCAATTCTATTATATCAATAAAATTAATACCAATAAATTTAACTAATCATTAATAGGTTTATATAATCAATAATTTAATTAATAATTTAATTAATAATTTTTTTAACCAATAATTTTAAATAACAATTGCCAATAATTTTAAATAACAATTGTTATAAATATTATTTTATTAATTATATTTAAACTTATTTAATAATTTTTTAATAATTTCTTAAATAAAAAAAATTATAATAAATTATTATGTAAAATATTATAAAAATCTAAATTAATAGTAATTAATAGTAAAAATATAGTAAATATATAGTAAAGTTTATATATTATTATAAATAATTGATAAATAACGATTGTTATATTTTCTATAATAATAAAAAAGATGAAAAAAATAATCGGGTATTATCGTTGAAATATTGTAGATTTATATAAAGTTGTATTATGTTGTTTTATTTAATATAATACTATAAAATATAAGTATATTAAATATAATTATATTAAAATTAATGATATTATATAATTTAATGACATTATATGAAAAATTAAAATATATGGAGGCCAAAAATGATTTCTGAATTAAGAATAAAAGAATCTATTGAATACATTTCTAATGTATCTAATAAATTAGTTGAAATTAGGTTTGCATATATATACAACGACTTTATTTCTTACAAAGATTTCTTAAGACATAAGTCTTATTCCATTATTGATTTTATGTGTTGATTAAAATACTTAACTCTCATTTCCTAAACAGCAAAATTAATTTAATTTAATTATATAATTTTTATAAAATCATTAATTAAAATTTAATTAAATATATTAAAATAAATATATTAAAATAATTAATTATAATTAAAGTTATTATATTATAAGAAATTATTATATTAATAAGAATTATTTTATAGAATTATTAATTAAAGGTTAATTTAATTATAAATTATTAATTTATAACTAAAAAATTTTGTTTTTAGAAAAAGAGTTACAAATTAACTTATTTTTGTTTTTAATATTCTATTTAAGATTTTAATCTTAATTGAATCTTTTATTAAAAATTATATTAAAAATCAAGAATAAAATAAATCAATAATATAACAATTGTTATATAATTCTTAGCTTAACTATTAATGAGGTAGAAAAATTGAAGAAAATAAAAGAGATTGCTATATATGGAAAAGGTGGAATAGGAAAATCTACTACCACCTCAAATATTAGTGCAGCATTATCAGATGCTGGATATAATGTAATGCAAGTAGGTTGTGACCCAAAAAGTGATTCTACACATACATTAACTGGTGGAAAATCAATACCAACGGTACTTGAATCACTGAGAAAAGGAAGGGGGGCTTTAAAAGTTGAAGATGTAATTTTTGAAGGATTTAATGGAATTCACTGTGTTGAAGCTGGAGGTCCTGAACCTGGTGTTGGATGTGCTGGAAGAGGTATAATTACAGCAGTAGAATTTTTAAAACAACAAAATGTATATGAAGAATATGCTCCTGATGTTGTTTTATATGATGTTCTTGGAGATGTTGTTTGTGGAGGATTTGCAATGCCAATAAGAGAAGGAGTAGCAGATCAAGTATACACAGTTTCTTCTGCAGATTTCATGGCTATTTATGCAGCTAATAATCTTTTTAAAGGTATAAAAAAATATTCTACAGGAGGGGGAGCTCTCTTCAGTGGAATAATTGCAAATTCAATTACATTTTCTGCTCAAAAAGATATTCTAAAAGATTTCGTTGATCAAACAGATAGTACAATAGCAGGCTTTGTTCCAAGATCTCTTACAGTAACACAAGCAGAATTATCAGGAAAAACAACTATTGAAGCAGATCCAGACTCAACACAAGCAGATGTCTATAGAAAACTTGCAAAGGATATTTATAACAACAAAGATGAATATGTACCATCTCCTTTAGAAAGCGATGAACTAAAGGATTGGGCAGAATCTTGGTCTGATAAATTACTAGAACTTAAAAAACAAGAAGAAGGTGATTTTAAGATATAAAAATCTTAAATTTAAGATAGATAAAACTAATAAAATATTAATTAAATGAATTGTGGTTTAAATAAATTATAGTTTGAATTAAATAAAAATTTGAATTAAATAATATAAATTAAAGGAAATAAAAGAATCAAAATTAGAATATAGAGGTTAAAATATGGCTAAAAATGAACTTGATTCAGAGGATTACATTGTAGAACTTGATAAAGTCACATGCCCTACCCGTGAACAACGTGCAAATGGAACAAATGTGTACTTTGGAAAAGCTAGTGAACTTTTAGATGATGCAAAAAAAGGTAATTTAAAATGTACTGAAAGAGGTTTTCAACAATCTGGAGGATGTATCCTAAATTTTTACCTCTCAGTGAGGGTTTCTACAATAAGAGATGCAGCAATAATTTTTAATGGTCCTGTTGGATGTTCACATGCAGCATTAGGCTATAAAGAACTATATGGAGCTATTCCAGAAGCATTAGGAAAACCAACAAATTATAATCTTAACTGGTTAACTACTAATCTTGGAGAAGATGATGTTGTTTTTGGTGCTAAAGATAAGCTTATTGAAGCTATTAAAGAAGCTGAAGATAGGTATTCTCCAAAAGCTATTTTCATTTTAACTACTTGTGTTACAGGGATAATTGGTGAAGATATTGAATCTGCAGTAAATGAGATCCAACCTGATATAAAAGCAAGTATTGTTCCAATTCACTGTGAAGGTGTAAGATCTAAAATCATGCAAACAGGCTATGATGCTTTTTGGCATGGAGTATTAAAATATCTTGTTAAAAAACCTAAAAAGAAACAAAAAGACTTAGTTAATATAGCTAGTATGTTATCTTATGCATGGCAGGATAGAATTGAAATTGAAAGATTACTTGGTAAGTTAGGCTTAAGAGTAAATTTTATTCCAGAATTTGCAAGTGTTGAAGACTTTGAACAACTGTCAGAGGCAGCAGTAACAGCACCAATTTGTCCAACTTATACAGATTACCTATCGAGAGGACTCCACCAACATTTTGGAGTTCCATTTTTCATGTATCCCTCTCCTATTGGTATTAATAATACTGATGAATGGCTTAGAGAGATAGCTAAGTATACTGGAAAAGAAAAAGAAGTTGAAGAGCTTATAAAAGAAGAACATGAAAAATATGTTCCTAAATTAAAAGAGATTAATGATAAGTTTAAAGCTATTGCAGATAAAAGAGGTTCAAAAATTGATGTTCTTGGTTCTCTTGGACAAGGACGGCTTGTTACTCAATTACCTTACTTTGATGAATTAGGCGTTAAATCAACTTCAGCAATGGCACAGGACTTTGATAATATATTAATCGATGAATTAGAAGATGTTATTGATAAAGTCGGTGATTTTAATGTTATGGTAAATACTTTCCAAGCAGCTGAACAACTCCATATCACTGAACAAACAAAACCAGATATGGCTTTAACTTGCCCTTTCCAAGGTGGTGCTTGGAAACGTGAAGGTTCTGTTTCAAGATTACATTCACTTAGGGGAGATCCAAGAAAATGGAGTACTCAGGCAGGATATGCTGGTGCAGTTGCATATGGAAACTTTTTACTACAAGCACTTAAAAATGAATCATTACAAAGACTTTCTAAAGAAAATACTGGTGTTAGTGTTAAAAAATGGTACTTAGATCAACCAGATCCATTGTACTTTGCTGAAAAAGGAAAATAATCTTTTAAAATTTTATAATATTTTTATATATTTTATGTTTATTAAGGGAGATGAAAAATTGAGTGAAAAATCAGAAAACTATATAGATGAATCAAGTTCACCTAGGATAGTAGAAGCTCCAAGATATGGTTGTACATTATCTGGAGCTTATGAAGCAGCTGTTGGATTAAATGAGGGGGTTCCTATTCTTCATTCTGGTTCAGGTTGTGGTATGAGTCAATTGTTTGGTGCAAATTATGGAGGGGCTCAAAATGCTCCTGGTGATTATGGAGGCTCATCTACTCCATGTTCTTGTCTTGTTGAAGAGCATGTGATTTTTGGAGGAGAAGATAAGTTAAGAAAACTTATTGATTCAACAATAAAAATTTCAACAGGTGAATTTTTCACTGTAATATCAGGATGTGTTCCATCTTTAATTGGGGATGATGTTGATGCTATTGTTAATGAATTTAGAGATAAAGCACCTATAATCCATGTAAATGCTCCAGGTTTTAAAGGAAACTCATTTGAAGGATATGAATTATTCTTTGAAGCTCTTGTAGATCAATATTTAAAGTCTTCAAATAAAAAAGAAAAGAAATTAATTAATATATTAGGTATTGTACCATTTCAACATATATTTTGGAAAGGGGAGCTTAGAGCTATTAAAGAATTACTTGAGAAACTTGATATAGAAGCTAACGTTATATTTGGAGAATTTGATACAGTTGAAAAAATCCAAAAGATACCTTCTGCAGCATATAATATTGTCTTATCTCCATGGATTGGTCATAGAGCTGCTCGTAAACTTGAAAAAGAATTTGATACACCTTATATAAGTTTTCCTGGAATACCTACAGGCCCTATTCAAACTACAAAATTTTTAAGAAAGCTAGCTGAAATTCTTCCTATCAATAAAAAGAAGCTTGAGGACTTAATAAAAGAAGGAGAACGTAGAGCTTATCGTACAATTGAATATGCTGGAGATATTCTTCAGTTTGATGTTCCTAATGTTTATTTTGGAGTTGTAGCTGATTCAAATACTGCTCTAAGTATTACAAGATATTTAACTGATGAAGTTGGTCAACTTCCAGATATTGTTATTATTACTGATAATCCTCCTGAAGAATATAGGGAAGGAATTATTAATGCAATAACAAGTAGTGAAGAGATTCAATTTACTCCAGATATTATATTTGAAATAGATTCTTTTAAAATAAGTCAACTTTTAAAGGATAGACCATTTTTAAATCTTTATGCAAGTTCTCTTGAATCTGTTATTAAAGGTGAATTAGAAACTACTCATGTTACGGTTTCTTTTCCTTCATATAATAGGCTGGTTTTAGGAGATAATTATGTTGGATATGATGGTGGTCTTAATTTAATTCAAGATTTGTTTTATGATAAAGCAGGTCCTTTGTAGAATATTATAATAATTGTTAATTGATTAATTTTCTAATTTTTATTTTTCATATTTTATTTTTTTTTATATGAAAATATAAAAATTGATAACATAACAATGTTATATAAATTTTAATATTAATATTAAAAATAAAATTATTAAAATAAAAATTATTGAAGTTAAAATTATTGAAGTTAAAATTATTGAAGTTAAAATTATTGAAGTTGAAATTATTAAGCTTAAAATTATTGAGGTTAAAATTAAAATTTTAAAGATTAAATTAAATTATTTTTATAAACAATATCGGAGGTGTTAAAATAGGCGAAATAAAGAATGATAATGAAACGAAAGGAAATCAAAAGATAAGTTATTTGAATAAAGATAATAATGATACTCCTAAAATCATTATAAGAAATATTAAAAAGACATTTGAAAGAAAAGGAAAAAAATCTAAAGAAGAATTTCTTGCAATAGATAATGTTAATTTAGATATATATAATGGAGAATTTTTGGTTATTTTAGGTCCAAGTGGTTGTGGAAAATCAACATTATTGGACATTATTGGTGGTCTTTCTACTCCATCAAAAGGTGAAATAAAAATTAATGATAAAATAATTGAGGGTCCTGGATTAGATAGGGGAATTGTTTTTCAACAATATGCCCTTCTACCATGGAGAAATGCTTTACACAATGTAACCTTTCCATTAGAATCTCATTTAGATAAAAAAGAATCTGAAAAGATTAGTAAAAAATATCTCTCACTTGTAGGATTATCTGGGTTTGAAGATAGATATCCTAATGAATTAAGTGGTGGTATGAAACAGAGAGTAGCTATTGCTCGTGCATTAGCTATTGATCCAGAAATTTTACTTATGGATGAACCTTTTGCAGCTGTTGATGCTCAAACAAGATCTATCTTACAGGAAGATTTACTTAAAATAACAGAAAACAATAAAAAAACAGTTATATTTATTACTCATAGTATAGATGAAGCTATATTTTTAGCTGATAAAGTTGCAATTATGACAGCTCGACCAGGAACTATTAAAGAAATTGTAAATATTCCAATATCAAGGCAACATAGATTTAAAACAGATTTTAAGAGTAGTAGTGATTTTGCTAGATTAAGACACAAAATTTGGGAGCTTTTAAAAGAAGAAGTTATTAAATCTCAAGAGATTAAAGAGAATAATCTTGAATTTGAGACTTCAATTGAAAAAGGTGGAGGAATTTAGATGAGTTCTGTAAATTTTTCACCAACATCTCTATTTAAATCAACCTTACATAAATATATTGCAATTATAGTATTTTTAATAGCTTGGCAGATTCTTCCAACTTTAGGGCTTGTAAATCAAATATTTATTCCAACTCCAACCACAATCCTCAGTGAAATGTATAGATTATGTTTAGATGGAACTTTACAATATAATACCTTAGTAAGTTTATATAGAGTGTTTTCAGGTTTTCTTCTTGCACTTATAGTTGCACTACCTCTTGGATTTTTATTAGGTGGTTTTTTTAAAAATTTTGAAAAAGCAGTAAATCCACTCCTTCAGCTTTTATCTCAGGCAAACCCATTTACTTTGTTTCCTATTTTCATCGTATTTTTAGGAATAGGGGAACTTTCTAAAATAACAATTATTTATTGGGTTACTCAATGGCCAATATTACTGAATACTATTACTGGTATATCTAATGTTGATCCTGTTCTAGTGAAAATGGCTAAATCTGCTGGATTAGGTAAAGTAGAAATTTTTACTAAAGTACTGATTCCAGCTTCACTACCAACAGTTTTCACTGGTATCCGTATGGGTGCTGTTTTCGCATTTTTCATGCTAATTGGTGCTGAGATGTTAGGATCAACTGCTGGTTTAGGTCATATGATTATGCAAGCTCAAATGGTAATGCAAATACCTAAAATGTGGGCAGGAATCGTAACTGTTGCTTTACTTGGTTATATTGTAAATTATGGCTTACTTTATTTAGAAAAAAGAGTTTCAACATGGAAACAAGATGTTGAAATTTAATAGTGTATATTCTGTATATTTGAGTATATAGTTTATCATAAAAATTTAAGTTCATAAAATTATCATTAGTAGGAGGTGCTATAATGACTTGCTAAAAAGAAAGAATAGAAAAAAATAACCGATTTGATAGTAAATAGATAGGGAAGATCCCTATCTATTCATTATGATGTATATTCAACAATTCTACTAAATTTGAATATACAATATTTAATATGTTCAATCTAATATTTAAGTTTTATAAGCTTCATTTATAATTTTAACATATTACTTATTGAAATCAAATAAAAACTAATTTAATTAAATAATAATTTGAAAAATCATATTTAAACAAATATCAATCATTAAAATTAATATTAAATAGAAAATAACTGTGAAATTTTATAAAAACTTGATATAAGAATATAAGATTTGATATAAGAATATAATTTAACATAAAAAGTATAAAAATAAAGAAAATAAGAATAATGAGAATAAAAAAGGAGAATAAAAATGGTAAATAAAAAATTAATAGCTATAGTTATTGTAATTATAGCGATAGTAGCAATAATAGCAGGATTAGTATTTTTACCATCATCGGCAAATGCTAATTCTATTAATGGGGCTGTAACAAAAGATTGTTCAGGAACTCCTTGGTTTGTAGGATATGAAAAGGGATTTTTTGATAAACATAATGTAAATGTAGTTGATAAAGGTGATATTCCTTATGCTCAACAACCTGCAGCACTTTCATCAGGAGAATTAAATGTATATGATGGACACCCAAATGCATTAATAAATCTCATTAAAAGTGGTGTTCCAGTCAAAGCTGTAGTAGTAACTGGAGCAGAACCTATTAATGGATCTTTAGATGAAGAACATATGCACTGGCTTGTTAAAGAAAATAGTTCTTTAAAAAGTCCAGAAGATTTTGAAAAATTTGTAAAAGATAATGGAAGGAAAGTTAAAGTTGGAGTACTTGCTACTGGTGTTTGTGCTGATTTAGAAACAAATGCATGGTTAAGAAAAAATAATATTACACCTAACGATACTGTTGAATATGTTACTCTTCCAGATAATCAACAAGAACAAGCATTATTACAAGGTGATATTGATATTGCAACATTACATCCACCATTTTTTGCAAAAGCAGAAAAAGATAGTAATGAAACTAATGATTCCAGCAAAAAACTAAGAATTTTGACTACTAGTACTGAAGCATTTGGTCCTGCAGCAGGATTATCATTTGCAATTGTTAATGAAGAATTTATAAAAGAAAACCCTGATACTGTTCGAGATTTCATAAAAGCATTTAAAGATGCTGATAGATGGTCTAATGATAATAGGGAAGAAGCAGGTGAAATAACTGCTAAAAATATTGATTTGCCATATACGGCTAATGTTCATTGGTACAGTCCTTCTGGAGCTATTGATGAAGAAGTTAAAGGATATATACAAGATTGGATCGATGCAATGGAAGCTGATGGGCTAATAAAACCTGGAGAATTCGTACCTGAGGATTTATATACTACTGAATTTAATGATACTTGGGATACTAGCTTACCAAATCAATAATAATATTTAGAATATTATTAATAGGGAGGATATATAGGCTTTGTGTAGATTTTATATAAAATAAATAACTATGATGTGTTATAATTGTCAAATTAAAGTAAAATACCAATTCAAAGACACATGGAAAACAAATTTACCAGATAATTAAATTATAGATAATTAAATTCTAAAGACTAATTATATGGTTTATTTATTTTAATTATAAGATTTTCTTATTTTTATCTTTTATTTTTAATATAATTAATTTATAAGTGAAAAAATGAATTTAATAATCTTAATTAATAATCTTAATAAAATAATTTTTAACAAATTTATATCGGTTATTCATAAAATCATTCATAAATTTTCTGCAGTTATTATATTTTTTATTATATGGGAGTTTTTATCAATTATAGGGGTATTTAATCCTAATTTCATTTCTTCTCCATCGACTATAATTATAAAAATAATTGAATTGAGTTTAAATGGGATAATCCCATTTGAAACAGCTTATACTCTAATAAGAGTTTTAATAGGAGTTAGTTTAGCTTTGATTGTAGCTATTCCATTGGGATTTTTGCTTGGAGGATTTTTTAAAAAGATTGAAAATTCATTAAATCCATTGTTGAGATTGTTAGAACAGATTAATCCACTAACTCTCTTTCATTTAATAATTTTATTTACATTAATAAATGAACTTGCTATTGTACTCGTAATATATTGGGCAGTTCAGTGGCCTTTATTGAATAACACAGTTACTGGTGCAAAAAATGTACCTTCAGAGTTTATTAAAATAGGAAAATCACTAAATTTTAGTAAATCTGATATTTTTTGGAAAATACAGCTACCTTCTGCACTTCCTTATATTTTCACAGGATTAAGATTAGGTGTAATATTTGCTTTTTTAATAGCTATGGGTGTGGAGATGATGGGAATGACAACAGGAAATGGTTTAGGTTATTTCATCATGCATTCACAAGAAACTGGTTATGTTCCAGATATGTGGGCAGGAGTTGCTGTTATGACAATTTTAGCTGTTTTAGTTAACTATTCTATTACTTTAATAGAAAAGGAGTTTTACAGAATAGAAAATTTGTTATTTTAATTATTTAAAATTCTAATTATTTAAGACAAAGTTATGATTGGGAATAATTATGAATAGAGCATGATAATAAAAAAATAATCATGAATAGAGCATGATAACGAGAAAATAATCATGAATGGAGTATAATAACGAGAAAATACTTATAAATAGGGGTATATAATGAAAAAAAAATATTTAGTAATAGTAATAATAATAATCATTGTAGGCATTGCTTTTGTATCATCTCTTTTTATTTTTCAAGGAGATGAAAAAGATGTATGTTCTCAATGTAAGATGTTGAATTGTCATGATCATGCTATAGGAGATAATTATTGTTGTGATATGTGTAGTATGGAAGAAAATAGTAAATGTAATTGTCCAATGCCAATGAAAGAAAATAATAATTCTGAAAATAATGCTTCTAATATAAGTATGAATAATTCTTTAGCTGAAAATAGTTCAGATGTGAAAATGCATAACAATTAAATTTAATTTTTACTATCTTTTTTAATTTTTAGTATATTTTAATATTTTTAATAAAATTATAAATCAAATAATTTGGAGTAAATATTATGTCTTATCTTAATTTAAAATACATTGATTTAAGTTCGATTACGATTGTTGGATCTTTAATATTCTTTATTTGGGGAATAATAGTAGGATTATTGCTATTTATTTATTTTGCTATTAATGGAAATTTTGATACATTATCATTACTTATTCCATTTACAATAGCTTTTATATCTTTAGTTGGGGGAATTGTTTATTATTTCATTGGAACTTTTATTTATAATATTTTTTCAAAGAAGATATTTAATGCTTCATTTGAAATATCAAATGGAAATATTAAAAGAATCTCAATTTTACCTATTTCAATCATTATAACCTTGATAAATATTATATTTGTTATTTTGTTTTATCCTGGATTAAAATTAGTTTTAGAGGTTATTTTAATAGATTTATACTCATTTATAAGTTTCACCCCAATGATTTCATTGATAGGTCAAACTATAGATATTATTACAAATCCTATTATAATTTTAATATTCATTGTTTTAACTTTTATTTTAACTGTTTTAGGAGAATTTATATATGATTTAGTATCTAAAAAAACTGGTGGAGTTGAAATAAAATTAGAAAATAATAATAACGGTCTAAATAAAATCAATTATTTTAAACCATCAAGCGTAGGTTTGAACTTAGCTATTTCCTTGATTATTCCTTATACAATAATTAATCTAATAATTTCTTTTTTATTTTTCCCTGTTTCTTATATTAATTTTATTTGGGTGATTATAGGGGGATTTATAGGAATATTTATAATTATGAGTATATCAACAATATTTTATAATTTAATAGCTGATAAATTGAATCCTATCTTAGTCGAATTAGAATCTAATTAATAGTGGAATAGTTTTAGATCGAATGTTTTAAATTTAATTTATCAACTTTAAATTTGTTTAAATCTACAAAGAAATATCAAAGATAATTGAATCCATGGATCTTTATTGTTTTGTTTTGTTTGATTGAAATTGGTTGGGCTTACACACTTAAACTCTCAGAAATGTATACAAAGCCCCTTTATGCAGGTATTAATATTATTCTAATGATTGTGAGTCTGTATTTTTTAACTAAAACTTTAAAAAAAATACCATTAGGTACTGTTTATGCAATTTGGGTGCTATTGGATATTTAAGCATTCCTTTACTTGGAATTATGATTTTAGGAGAATTTAAATCAATCATAGAATGATTTTTCTTTTAATAGTTATATTTGGAGTTATTGGTCTTAAATTCATAACAACATAATATATTTATAATTTAAAACTTTTTATAAATAAAAATATTTATTGTAAATATTTATTGTATATAGTAATGTTTAAATAATATTATCAATATATTAAAACTTAATATAACAATCGTTATAGATATTATGTTTTTTATATAATATTTAACTTTAGTGAATGACATTATAGTTTTAAAAATAATTTGAATTATTTTATTATTACCATTCTTATTATTTTTATTATAATTATCATTAATGTTAATTTATTATTACCATTATTAATTTTAGTATTATAATTAATATTATTAATGTTAATATTATACTTAGTATTATTAATCTTAGTATTATTGCTATTACTACTATTGATATTAGTGTTATTATTACTATTATTAATATTATTAATAATAATTGTAATAATAATATTAATTTACATTATCAGTATTTTCATTAATATCTAGTTAATAATTAAAATCATAATATATTCTTAATATTAAATTCTGTAGTTAAATTATATTATATGTGAAAGAGCAAAGTGGTGATTAATATGGAAATGATTGCTGTTTATGAGGTTAAAATTGATAATAAAACTTATAAAGATAAACATAAATTCATTGGGCTTTTAAATTATACAAAAGATGTTTTAAAACAGTTAGAAAAGAATTCTGTAGGGGGATTTTACTATTTAAGAGTTAAAGTCGGATTTAATAAAGATATCTCTTTTAAAGAAGTTCTTGAAATAGCAGAAGAGAGAACTATAAAAAAAATAGAAGAAATCAAAAAAGAAATGATAATGGAAAAAAATTATTTACACATTGAATAATCTAAGAAGCTAACTTTTTAGTAATTTAAACTTTATTTAAAAAAATTTTATTTTAAAAATTATTTATATTTTATTATATTATTTATTTCATGAAAAAATTATTTATATTATTTATATTAATTATTTATATTATTTATTTATATTAAATTATTTAAATATTATAACTAATTATTATTAGGTCTAATTATATACTATATTTAAATATACTGTATTTAATAAATAGATATTATAATATAATTATTATTACATATATACTATGAGATATTTGTTAGATATAATGATATATTATAAGATACAATGAGATATAGTCTAGGAGATTGAAAAATGTCAATGACAAGTAAAATCAATACATTCGTTTATAAAAATGATAATTTCATAGAAAAAGAAGATGAGATTGTTTCTGATGAAACAATAACTTTAGCTATAAATAACTCTTTGACTAGAAGTTTTTCAATCAGTCCTGATTCTTTAAAAGAATTTAGTGTTGGATATATGTTAGGAGAAGGATTAATAAGTAGTATTGAAAATGTTGAAACTATAGATATAGAAGGGAATAATATAAGTGCTACTATTGATTTAGAAGATTTTGATATAAAGAAAGAATTGATAGTTGGTTCTGATTGTTTTGGAGGTTGGAGAAGCAAAATAGATTTTATAGATAAAGTTGAATCTGATTATGTAATTGATCCTAATGATTTATTAGAAAATACTGAAAAAATTAGAGAAAAAGCAATAACTTGGAAAAATACTGGTGGTACGCATATAGCTAGTTTTATAAATAAAGAAAAAAATGAATTTATCAGTAGAGAAGACATTAGTAGGCATGTAGCTGTTGATAAGGTTATTGGTGCTGCTGCTTTGAAAAAACTTGATTTTAAAAACTCTTATATTATTTATAGTGGTAGGATGCCAGCTGATGTATTGATAAAGATAGCTCGTGTAGGAATCCCAATAATTGCTTCAAATGCAGCTCCAACATTATCAGGATATACTGTAGCTGATGAAGCTAACATAACTATGGTAGGATTTATAAGAGGAGACAAGTTTAATGTTTATACACACCCAGAACGTATAATAGTTTAAAAATAAAACAATATCTAATAAAATTTTAATAATATCTTTTAATAATATATTATGATAATATATTTTAATAATTATATTTTAATAATAAGATTTTGATGATAAAATTTTAATTATAATATTTTAATTATTAGCATAAAGGTGTGAAATTGATTGAAAAACTTCTTAATGATTATTTTATGGTAAATTTAAATAAGAAACTATCGTTATCAAATAGAGCAAAGTTAATACCATCAAAAAATTATAATGAAATAAACCTTCTTTGGAAAGAACATCAAAAAATACAAAGTGATTTAGACAATGGAAAATATAAATGTCTAAATGATAGTATACCTGATTTTTCTTATCTTGATTTAAAAATTAAGATTGCAAATAAAATATTTAAAGAATGTATTTTCTGTCCAAGAAAATGTAAAGTTGATAGAAACAATGAAACAGGTTTTTGTGGTGTGAGAAATCCAATAATAGCTTCTGAATTGTTCAATCAAAATGAAACATTACCAATAATGTTTAAAACCGATTATAATATTAATTATAATATTAACTCTAATATTAATAACAATTCTAATATTAATAATTCTAATATTAATAATAATTTTAATACTAATAATAATTCTAATAGTAATTCTACTATTGATTCCAATATTATTTGTAATACTAATCCTAATACTGATTTTAATATTATTTCTAATTCTGATTTAATTACTGATTATAATAATAATTCTATTAATAATTTTAATAATAATTACAATAATAATTTTAATGATAATTTTAATGATAATTCTAACAATAGTTGTAATGTTGATTCTAAAAAAGATCTTAATAATAAGGATAATAATAATTCAAATATTCTTGAAAATAATAATAATAATAATTATTGTAAAAAGTCATCATTATGTATAGCAGGATTAAATGAAGAGAGTCCTTTAATCCCTAGTCATAAAATATTCTTTTCAGGTTGTACATTAAGGTGTGCTTTTTGTCAAAATTATGAAATTAGTATAAATCCAAAAAATGGAATATCCATAAATAAAAAAGATTTAGCTTTTAAAATAGATAATAATAGATTAGCAGGTTCAAGTAATGTAAACTTTGTTGGAGGAGAACCAACACCTAATCTTAATTTTATTTTAGAAACTATAAAATTAACTAAAGAAAATATCCCTATTATTTATAATAGTAATATGTATCTATCTACAGAAACAATGAGCTTATTAAACGGGTTTGTTGATCTTTATCTTACTGATTTTAAATTTGGTAACAATAAATGTGCTTCAAGACTTTCTGGTGTTTCTGATTATATGGAAACTGTTGGGAATAATCATAAAATAGCTTTAAGTTCTGGAAATATAATTATTAGACACTTAGTTTTACCTAACCATATAGAATGCTGTTCAATACCATTAATAGATTGGATCGTTGAAAATTTAGGTGTTGATGTGGTATTAGATATAGTAGATAAATATAAACCTTTTTATAAAGCCAATCAATATCAAGATCTATCAAAAACATTAAAATCTAAAGATGTTGAAAGAGTAATCGATTATGCAAAAATTTTAGGGTTAAACAATATAATTAAGACTTAAATTAATATTTAAGTTATGAGTTAAATTATAAATTGAATTAAGAACTATATTAAGTACTAAATTAAAAATTAAATTAAAAATTAAATTTAAAGAATATTAATTTAAAAATATAATTTTTAAAAAATTAATATAAACAAAATTTAAAAAATGCAATTAATTTAAGATTAATTTTAGATTAGTATAATATTAGTTTAAAGACTAATTTAAGACTAGTTCAAAGACTAATTTAAAAACTAATTTAAAATTTCATTGAAAAATCTATTAATTTGATTTTTATAAGTTTCTAAATCAACTTCATTTATAATAATACAATCAGATGTAGCTACAACATTACCTATACCAAAATCTAGCTCTCTCTGATCTCTTTTTAAGAAACCTTCATATTCAACAGAATCATCATTACGATTCCTACTTTTAAGTCTATTAAATCTTGTTTTTGGTGAAGAAAATACTGATAAAAGGAAAAAATCCTTAAAACTTTTTCTAAACATACTGACTTCATGTTGGCTTCGAATACCTTCTATAATAAAGATATTTTTTGAATTGACAGTTTCTGACTCTTTTTTAATTTTCTCAATAGTTAGTTTAGCTAAAACATATTCTCCAAATTCTTCTCTTAACTTTATTGAAGTTTCTCCAACATCAGCATTTCTCTTTTTAGCTTCTTTTCTAACTAAATCTCCCATATTAATTACAATAATATTCTTTTCTTTTGCAATTTTAGAGATTAAACTTTTCCCAGAACCTGGTAATCCTGAAATACCCACAACTTTCATAGAATCCACTTAAAATATTATTTTAGAATTATTATATTTATACATATGTTTATATTAAATTATTTATTATTAAATATTTAATATTATCTTTTTATTTAATATTATCTTTTTTAATTACTATTTATTTTTTAGTTTTATTATTAATTTTAGCTATTATCCTTCAAATTTAGCTACTTCAATAAGATTTAAAGATTTTTTTAAGTTTTCTGTATTAGAAAACTCATTTACTATCTTTTTTAAATAATTTTTATCTTTAGATTTTAATTGTTTTGCATATTTAATCATTAAAGGAATAACTCTTACAATATTATCAACAATAGTAATATCAACTGCTTTAGCAGTTCTTGATAAGGGATTCAAATCAATAGCTATAACTTTTTTACCATTATCAACAAGAACTTCAGCTCTATCACCATCTTCCAGAGAAACTAAAACAACATCTGCAGAGTAAATTCCTTCTTCAGAAGCCGTAGCTCTAGGAGAATCAATATTATCAATATATTTTAGGTTTTCACTATCATCACCTAATATATTTTCATACCCTAAATTTCGGTATATATTTGAAATTATATGAACACGCTTTTCAGTTCTATAAAATAAATTAATCTCAATTTTAGAATTTGTTTCATTAGCTAAATCCACTATTTCTTTTGCAGCTAATGCAGTGCTGTTACCATTTACTGATATAACTGGATTTTTTGCTAAAAGAAGGGTTGCTACACTTGTTTTAATTGCTTTTTCAGATGATAGACTTGTTTTTTCTCCAATAAGATAATCAAATGCTTCACCTCTACCATGAGCAATCATTCCAGAATCAGCTAGATATCCTTCTTTATAAGCATCTTTTATTTTTTCTCTTTGAATAAGTGATTCATATCTAGGATGACTTTTAGGTATCATATATAATTTAGATAATATTACAAAGTTTATAAACTTATTGTATATAAATATTTTAAACATTATTTTTACACAAAGTATTAAAACTTTTGATATTAATTTATATTTTAATTTATATTTTAATTTTTATTTTAATTTATATATTTTATTTATTTTTTTAATAAATTATTTATGTAATAATTAATATAAGTTTATATAATCAAATTTAATTTATTTGAGAATTATTAAGATTTATTATTAATATTTATTATTTTTAAGGTGAAAAAATGAATTTAATGGAAAAATTATCAACAACACCAGGAATTTCTGGTTTTGAAGGAAAAATCGTTGAAATTATTAAAGAAGAGCTTGAAAATCATGTCGATGAACTTGAAGAAGACTTAATGGGTAATGTTATAGCTATTAAAAAAGGTGAAAAGAAAGGACTAAAAGTAATGTTAGCTTCACATATGGATGAAATAGGGTTAATGGTTCGCCATATTGATAAAAAAGGATTTCTTCGTTTTACAAAAATTGGGGGAATTAATGATCAGATGTTATTAAATCAGACTGTAACAATTCATGGTAAAAATGGAGATATCACTGGTGTTATTGGATCAAAGCCACCTCATGTAATGAAAGCTGCTGAGAGGAAAAAAATTATTGAATATGATTCAATGTTTATAGATATTGGTGCATTTTCAAAAGAAGAAGCTGAAGAATTAGTGAGTGTTGGAGATCCTATAAGTTTTAAATCTGAATTTGAAGAATTTCCCAATAATTTAATCATGGGCAAAGCTCTTGATAATCGTATTGGTTGCTATATAATGATTGAAACAATCAAAAGAGTTAATACTAAAGCAACAGTATTCGGTGTTGGAACTGTTCAAGAGGAAGTTGGTCTAAAAGGTGCTAAAACATCATCATTTAAAATAGACCCTGATATGGCTTTTGCTTTAGATGTTACTATAGCAGGAGATCATCCAGGAATTAAAGAAGATAATTCTCCAGCAAAGATTGGGGAGGGTCCTGCAATAATATTAGCTGATGCAAGTGGAAGAGGTATTATAACTCCTGAAAAAATTAAAAACTTGTTAATATCTTCATCCAAAGAAGCTGATATTAAATATCAACTTGAGGTAAGTGAAGGTGGAACTACTGATGCATCTGCTATTCATTTAACTAGAGATGGAATCCCAACAGGAGTAGTTTCAGTCCCAACAAGATATATACATACAACTGTAAGCATTGCAAGTATGGAAGATGTTGAAAATACGATCAATTTGCTTGTTAAAGCAATTGATAGTTTATAATGATTTTATACTTTAAATTCATTATATGAACTTTTTTATTAAATTTTTTATATTATTTTATTAAATTTTTATTAGATTTTCATTAAATTAATATATTAATTTTTGTTATACTTTATTATAAATAGTAAAATAAAGCACAAAAATTTAAATAAATATAATAATTAAAAGCAGAATTCATTTTTTAATAATATTAATTATTACTCTAAAAATGGATATTTTAGTAGTATTCCTTTTTACGACCTATGAGGTTATAATTTCAAGAATATAATAAGTGATATATCTTATTTAAATTCAACACCATATATAATATTATAAATTGAATTTATTTTAAAAAATAATAAATAAAAGAAAAACAATTATTTTTAAACTTTTATTATTCTTATTTTTCTAAAGCTTTAAATCCTATAGGAACGGTACTATACTTAGTTCCGGCTGCTTTTTTAACTTCTTCAACATCACTAGTTAATCTTGAAACTGGTTTCCATGAAATATTTTCATCTTCACCTACAATAGATACATTGTCAACTAAGCCTTCTTCAAGTAGATACATTAATATTGAAGTTACAGCTCCTCCATCTTGACCTTTAATCTTACTAGATCTTACAGAAACAATATCCAAATAATCTCCTAATGGTTTTTCCTCGAAATCATATCCTAAAATATTTTCACTAAGGAAGGTTCTAGGACAAGCATAATAACAAGCATGACAATCTTCTTTACATTCACCAAATTTTTGAGGTTTTCGATCATCAATTTTAACTATATCTATTGGACAAACATATTCGCAAGCACCACAGAGTACACATGCACCTTCAGATATAACATCAGACTCTAAATTCTCAAATTGACATTCTGAAGATATTTCTTCAATTTCATCATCACTAATCTTTCTTCTATAAATAACGGGTCTTGAAACTTCTTCTCTCAAATTAATATTTTCAAGATTTTTTTGTATTTTTTGATTAGCAATTCTTTCAAGTAATTGTTTTCCTTTTTCTGATATTTCTTTAGTTTCAAAATAATTCTCTTTTTCTGCATTTTCAAGGATTTTTTTTCCTTTTTCAGTCCTAATAATTACAGTAGACCACCCTTTAGGAGATCCAAGAGACCCTATGGAAATATCGGATATATCAGAAGTATAATCAAGACAAATGTCACAATTTTTTCTTTTAAAAGAATCAGTTTCAGATAAAGGAACCATAAATATATCATTGTTGTTTAAAATTACTTTAAACTTATTTTCTTCAATCCTAAAACCTTTAACATTGTTGATATCAATTTTTTTATCTATTAAAAATTCTTTTAAATAAGTATATGAAAAGTTTTCCATACAAAATAATCCTATTTTGACATCAATAGATGATCCTCCAGTTTCATCTGAATATTCATTAATTTTAGTAGCAGCTAATATTTGACAAGGAGTTCCAACCATAGCAGTTTTTACATTATTATTCATCATATCACCTTCTCCTCCATAAAAAAAAGAACCCTAATAATATCTTAAGCAAATATATGCTAATTTTAAATATTTAAATATATGATAATTTATAATAATTAAAATTATTCTATTGAGTATATACTTATTTAGTATACTAAATTTATATAAACACTATATTAAATACTATAATTAATAATATTTAAGTTACGCCCTTATTTAATTAAAGTAAATTACATAATAACATAATTTATTAATAAAAAGATAATTAAATAAAAAATATAGTATTATAATAACATTACTATTAAAATATACTATTTTAAAATATAACTATTAAAATATATTAATATTGAATATATTAATAAATATTATAGTATAATATTATTAAAGTATAGTATTATTAAAAATATATTTCATTGAATTAAATGAACAATATTATACATTCATTATATTAGTTCTAATATAATTTAAATATTTCCTTTTATAATATTCAAATTTGAACATTTTTCAAAATGCTATAAAACAGCCAAATCTATTAATTAAATATAACTTATTAACTAAATAACTATTAATTAATAAGTATTAATTGATAGATATTAATTAAATCTAATTATTCATTAATTTATATTATTTAATATTTTATATTTAATATTTCAATCATAATCAATAATTTAATCCATTTTATAAATTAAACTAATTTTAGAGCTAAATTTAGAGATATTGGAAAACTTTATTAACAATTATAAGAATAAATATATATTGTATTTATAATTAACTGCTAAAAACCTAATTTTTAATATTAGTGATATAAATGGGAAAAAAATCTTCTAATAATATAAAAAAGGAGTTTGAAAACCTTAGGAATAATTTACTTGATTTAACTTTAAGAAATCAATTGTTAAACTATAAACCTAGGTCTAAAACCATTGAAGTAGTTAATCAATCCCCTATGTCTGTTTATCAGACACTTATTTTACAAAAAAAGAAAATGCAGTTTGTTCCAAACAAAAAGGAAAGAAAATCAAGTTCAAAAGATGGTGAAAATAACACAAAAAAATCAAGATTTTCTGCACTTTGGGAACATCCACCTATTGATTTAAGTATTTTTTCTGAAGGAGATAAATCTTTAAAAGCTGATCTCACTCCCAAGGAACTTCAAAAAAGACTTTTTTATATTAATCAGCAAGCTAATACAATGTTTCAAGAACAAGGATACAATATATTGTATTTAGCTATTGGTTTTTTAGAATGGAGAGATACTATAAAGCCTAATGAGGTACATGCAGCTCCATTAATATTAATACCTGTATCAATTGAAAGAAAAAAAGTAGGTAAATCATTTTCTATATATTGGAATGAAGAAGATATACAATCAAACATTTCACTGCAAGCTAAATTAGCTGAAGAAGGAATTGAACTTCCAGAATTTAAAATAACTTCTTATATTGAAGGTGTTGAACACTATTTAAGAGATATTAAAAATGCTGTAACTAAAATGAAAAATTGGAAAGTTACAAAGCATATATCTCTAGGATTTTTTTCTTTTACAAAATTTGTAATGTACAATGATTTAAACCCTGAAAGCTGGGAAGAAAATGTAGATCTGACAAAACATGAGCTTATCGAGTCTATATTTAATCCAAAAAAAAATAATCATGATCAATCATTTAATGAAGAAGATGTTGATAAAGAATTACTTTATAAAGATATGTATCAAGTGCTTGATGCTGATTCATCTCAAATAGCTGTAATAGAAGATGTTAAATCTGGGAGAAATCTTGTTGTTGAAGGACCACCTGGAACTGGTAAATCACAAACTATTGTTAATGTTATAGCTGAGCTTTTAGCATCAGGAAAAAGTGTCCTATTTGTAAGTGAAAAAATGGCTGCATTAGAAGTTGTTAAAAATCGACTTGATAATGTTGGTCTTGGTAAATTTGTTCTTGAGTTACATAGCCATAAAACTAAGAGAAAAAAGCTATTAAAAGAACTTCAAAAGGCATTGAATGTTAGAGCTATTGATGATATTAACATAAACCAAATACTTAGGAAATTAGAAAAATTACGTCATCAATTAGATGAATATGCAGAAATCATTCATCAACCAGTATACAATGTTCAAATGTCTCCATTTGATTTATATGGAATGAAAGAGTATGCTGAAGATCATTTCTCTAAAAAAGGTAAAGGATCAGATGTAAATGAATCAAAAATAAGTACAATTTTACCATTAGTAAGGTTCAAATCCCCAGAAAATTATACTCTTAAAGATTTAGATGATATGATTATAGATCTTGAAAATCTAGCTGAACTTCATGGTACTATATCTAAAAATAATCCTTGGAGTAAGTGTAGTCCAAAAAGTTTACTTCCTTCTGATTTAAGAGAAATTGAAATGCTTATTAATGATACTCTAGATTCATTAACTAATTTTTCTTTTGAATCTGAAAATTTATATGAAAATTTTGGAATTAAAACAGCTAAAACACTAAGAGAATATGAAAGATCTTTAGAATCAATAAAATTATTAGATAATAAAAGTATTAATTTAATTGATAGTAAGATACTTACAAATAAATGTTGGATAGACAATCCAAACAAAGCAAACGAATTAATAGAAAAATTAGAAAATTATCAAATGACTTCAAAAGTTATGAAGAAGTTTAATGATAATGTATTTAGTGAAAATTTAGATAAAACAATAATAAATCTTGAAAAAGAAACAAATAAAAGATTTAAACTTTTCGGAGGAAAGAATCATAAGGAAGAACTAAAATATCTATATAAAAGAGAAGTTCCTAATGATAAAACAGCCCTAAATGATCTAAAAACGCTTAAAGAACATATAAAATTTAAAAAAGAAATAAATGATATGGTTGATATTGGAATCGAATATTTTGGAGAGTTATGGCATTTAGATGCTTCTATAGTTGATTTAAAAGATGCTACAATTTTCATGAGAAAATTCATTCATTTATTAAAAGAAGGAATTTATAATGAAAATACTATAAATTTACTTTCAAATTCTATGTTTGATGTTGATTCAAAAAGTGAAATAAAAAATTATCTTGATTTAGGAGATAAATTTATTAAAAATCTTTCTGATTTAGAGAATAAATTAAATCCAAGAAGTAAATTAATATTTAAAAAAGAAACAAAAGATGTACCATTTATTAAATGGGAAAAACAATTAAATTCATGGAGAGGGCAAATTTCAAGTTTACATCTATGGTCACAATATCTAAATACAAAAAATTCTTGTTTATCTACACCAGCTAAACTATTTGTAAATACTGTTGAAAAAAGAAACATTAAAAAAGATGATGTAAAACCTCTTGTTCTTGGAAATTTTGCAGATAGTTTATTAAACATTGTATTTGCAGAAAATCAATCATTAGCTACTTTCATAGGTGAACTACATCAAAATAAAATTTCTGAGTTTAAAGAATTAGATTCTAAAATAATTGAGATTAATAGGCGAAGAATATTCCAAAAGCTAAATAAAAAAGTTCCAAAAGTTTTTGGAGCTGCAGAAAATCCTGAAGCTAAAACATTAGCTGGTGAATTTACAAGAAAAAGAGGTCATCTTCCTGTAAGAACTCTTCTTGAAAAATCTGGAGGAATTATAAAACAAATAAAACCATGTTTTATGATGAGCCCATTATCAATTGCTCAATATTTAGATCCTACAAATCCTAAATTACAATTTGATGTGGTTATCTTTGATGAGGCAAGCCAAGTAAAGCCTGAAGATGCTCTTGGTGCTTTTATGAGAGCTAAAACAGCGGTTGTTATGGGTGATACTCAACAATTACCTCCTACATCTTTTTTTGACCAAATGACTGGAATAGATGATATTGAAGAAGTAGCTACTGCTCTTGATATGGAAAGTATACTCCACCTATGTAAACTTTCTTTTCCTGTTAAAATGCTAAGATGGCATTATCGAAGTCGTCATGAGTCTTTAATTGCAGTTTCAAACAAGGAATTTTATGATGATGAATTATTAGTATATCCATCACCATCCCATAATACTAAAGAATTAGGACTAAAGTTTAAACATGACTCTAGTACTGTTTATGAAAGAGGTAAATCTTCTGCAAATCCTCTTGAAGCAAGAGCGGTTGTTAAAGAAATTTTTAAACATTTTAATAAATATGGTGATAGGAAAAGTTTAGGTATTGGAACATTTTCTGTAGCACAGATGAATGCTATATTAGAAGAACTAGAAATTGAAAGAAAATTACATCCAGAATTAGAACCATTATTCTCAGATAAAATGAAAGAACGTTTCTTTGTTAAAAATCTTGAAACAATTCAAGGAGATGAAAGAGATGTTATTTTAATTAGTGTAGGTTATGGCTTTGATCAGAACAGAAAAATGTCTCTTAATTTTGGACCATTAAATCAAGATGGTGGAGAAAGAAGACTCAATGTCCTTATAACTCGTGCTAGAGAGAAATGTGTAGTTTTCTCTAATTTTAAAGCTCATGATATGCATTTAACTGTTAATCCTCCTTTCGGTGTAAAAGCTTTAAAAGAATTTCTAGAATATGCTGAAAATATATCTCATGGAAATATTATTACTACATCTAAAAGTGATGAACCTTTTGAAGAGGCAGTTTATACATTTTTAACGAAAAATGGGTATAAAGTTGATAAAAAAATTGGATGTGCTGGTTTTAGGGTTGATTTAGCTATTATTGATGAACATAATCCTGGAAAATATATTGTTGGAATTGAATGTGATGGTAAAATTTACTCATCATCAAAAGTTGCAAGAGACCGTGATCGTCTTAGAGAACAAGTATTAACAGGATTAGGATGGAATTTATATCATCTCTGGTCAACTGACTGGTATAGAAATAGAGATTTAGCTCGTGAAAAATTAATATCAGCAATTGAAAAAATTAAAGCTAAATCTATTATTAATGAATTAGAATCAATGGAAATTAAAAAAATTCCTTCTGAAGAAGACAATCTAACAATTGTAAATCCAATTGAGGATTATGATATTGAAGAGATTTCTCATGAAAATATTTTAAATTATGATAATGATGAAGAAGATATTGAAAATTCTATCGATAATGAAAATATTATCCATTCTATTGACAACAGTGAAACAGATAAAATTGATATAAATAAAACTTCTAATTTAAATGATGAAGATAGAGGCATTATTATAGAAAACACTGATTATGAATCTAATTTTGATTCTAATAAAAATAAAGATTTTGATATCGATAATTTAGATAATGAGAGTAATAAAACAAATAATAACAAGAATATTAATAATAATAATAAAAATAAGATAAATAAAAATAAAATAAATACTAATAAAATAAATACTAATGAAATAAATACTAATGAAATAAGTGGTAATGAAACAGATACTAATGAAATAAGTGATAATAAAATAGAAAATGATAAAATAAGTACTAATGAAACAGATAATAATAATAATAATATAAATGATAATATAATAGATACAGATAGAAATAATATTAATAATAACAAAAATGAATCTATTAATGAGAATATAATAAATAAAAAAATTAATCTGGATAAATCTAATTTTAAAGAGCTTGATTATGATAAAATAAATACTAATTCCTTAGAAAAAATTGAAGAAGAGGAAAAATTAATAAAACCAAAAATTAAATTTAGATCACATTTAATGAATAAGACAGATGATGACATAGGCATTATTGATTATAATAATAAACAAGAAACTAATATAAAATATAACAATGGAGAAAAGACTAATAAAGAGAATACTGATGAAGAAAATACTAATAGAGAAAATACTAATATTGAATATAATAATAAAAAAAATATTAATATAAAAGATATTAATAAAGAACACAATGATAAAAAAAACAATGACAATAATTATATTGAAGATGAACTTGAAAAAGAGATAAAAAAAGCTTTAAGTCAAATATCTGAATATTCTGATGAATCAAAAAATAAGAATGAATATAATAGTACAGAACAGCTTACGTCTGAGAATATTGTCATTAGTGAAAATACAGACCTTAAAAATAATATTAATCCTAAGGATTCTATTAATTATAATACTGAAAACGATAATGAAACAAATATTAAAAATATTGAAGATAACGATATTAAGAACTATACTGAAAATAATTTTAATAATAGTATTAAAAATAGTTTTGAAGATGATTTCGAAGAAAATAGTATTAAAAATAACACTGAATCTGAAAAAGATGATAAAAATATTCATAATGAAACTTATTATAATAATAAAGATATTGAAGAAAGCACTTCAACTACCCCTCCTAGTGATACTAATCGAGAGTCTGAGTCTAAAGATGAAGAATTTCAAGACCTTGATTTTGATGGAATAATGACTTATGAAGGAGCATCTAACATGGATAATCCTCTTAGAAGGAATAGCTTCAATTATAATAGAAACAAAGAAAGAAACTTTGAATCCCAGAATATTAGAGATAGGATGAGATCTGTTTCTCAATCAATAAATGAAATAAAAAATGAAGTTAAATATATAAATAAATCATTAAAAGAAATTGAAAATCCTACAGCTCCAAAAAAAGTTTTTGTAATAGATAGGACTCTTCCAATGGATGATTATGATGTTAATCATAATTATAATCAAGAGGATTATAAAAGTAATGCTAATGAGGATAATTATGAAAATCATACTAAATATGATATAAACGGCTTAAATTTAAACGAAAGATTAAAGTCTAATGATGATAATGTAAACTCTGAAAATTATTCAAATTATTCAAACTCAAAAGATAATTTAGAAAACATTATTCAAGATTTAAATGAAGATTATATAAAAATTGAAAAAGAAAGAGCCCAAAAAATTAATCAGCTTAAGGAAAAAGATACAACAAAAACTATTAAAAAAGAAGATATTAATGATTTAATAGCTAAATACAAGACAGCTAAAGACATACCTGTCAATAAAGCTGAAGAATTCTATAATTCAACAAATAAAAAATTGTTAGATATTGTTAATAGTGTTGTTATTGTTGAAGGACCTATCCATATAAGTGAATTTACTACTAGAATAAAAGAGAGTTGTAATCTTAAAAGGGCAGGCCCTAAATTTAAAAAACATATTGATAAATCAATATCATTAGCTGAAAAAGAAAATGCAATTTTGATTATAGATGATTTCTTATTCCCAAGTGACTGGACAAAAACGATAGTTAGAAAAAGAGTAAATCCAAATATTGATCTGATATCAAAGGATGAAATTGAAGAAAATATAAAGATTGTATTAGATTTCATAAGTCCTATTAATCAAAAAGAATTAATAAAAAGAGTTTCTAGGAATTTTGGATTTAAATCAACTTCTAAAAAGACATCTAATAAAATAAGTGGAGTTATAGATTATATGTTTTCTAAACAAATAATAAATAACAATAATGGAGAAATTGAAGCTATAATTAAAAATAAATAAAAAGAAAGTTCATTCTTAAAAGAAATTTTATTCTAATGTTTTTTTAATCATATTGATGTTAGTTTCAATAAGCTTATCTAATGAACATTCAATAAGTATACTCCAAACTCTTATAATTCCCCGAAATATAGTGAAAATATAGATAGATAACTCTTCTATATCAGTATCTTTTTTAATTTCTTTATTTTCTATAGCTTCTTTAATCAATTCATTAAATAAATTAATTATATCTTTGCTACTATCATCATATAATTTTCTAAATTCAGGATGTTGATGATAAATACCTAATTGCATTAAATAATACTCTTCAATATCAATATCATTTTCATAAAGTATTTCAATTGCATTTTGATTATTTTTAATGCTATATTTTGTAAAATAATAAAATATAAACTCTAATTTTTCATAAAATGATCTTTCCTCCGAATATAAATCATTTTTAAAGTTTTCAACCTCATTAAACACATATTTTTTAAGAATATAATCTAAAATGTCATTTTTATCCTTAAAATGATAATAAATTGCTCCAGTGGTTACATCTGCTTCTTCTTGTATTTGTTTTATTGATACATTGTCAAAACCATATTTTAATGATAATAAAAAAGCCGCTTGTGCTATTTTATCCTTATTTTTCATATTAAACCCCCATTAGAGAAGTATGTTAAGTGAATACTATCTATAATATAAATAGTATATTATCCTATTAATATTTTTTGATGTTTTTTAGGCTAATAATTATGTGAAGCTATTAATTAATATATTATTATCATTAACTTAACAATAGAATTTTATAGATTTTTTAAAGCATGAAAATTTTATATAATTCAATATTTTAATCAGTAATTTGAATTATATAATTTGAAATAATAAAAAATATAACCTAAAAATAAAAAAATAAGAAAATATAATATAATCTGAAATGTATAGGTTAAAATGTATTATCTAAAATGTATAACTTAATTATATAATTAAAAATATGTACTAATAAGAATTTTTATTACTATATAACTAAGAAAAATTAAAAAATTAGTAAATTGTATAAAATCATAAATATAATTTATAATAAAATAAATAAAATATATATTAAAATAATATAACACATAATAAAATAAATAAAATATATATTAAAATAATATAACACATAATAAAATAAATAAATTCTATCATAAATTAAATAAAATATATAATAATATTTATATAAAAAATATAAATATAAATAATATGTATATAAATATAAATAGGATGTAGTAAAACATAATAAAAAATATTTAAATAAAAAATTGAGTTTTATATTAATAAAAATTATAAAAGTAATACTTATTAAAATATTCTATTTTTGTTTTCTATTTCATTAAAAAATGTTCATTATAATAATATATTCATTAAAAGTATTATTGATGCATTTCAAGTGTAAAAAATCTAAATTTTAAAAATTTTTATAAAATTGTAAAACATAATGAATTTAGATGTTTACATATACATTGACATATAAATTTATAGGTATTTTGAACTATTACAAAAACATTATCTTTTTATTTCGTTAAACTGTAGTTTAACGAACTGAATATTTTATGAATTTTAAAATTCTATGAAACAAAACAAAAGAAAAAAAATAAGATTTAATAATTTTTTAAATATTAATAATAAGAAATATTAATAATAAAAAATATTAATAATAAGAAAAATTTTTATAAAGTTATAATTTCTAATTTTTATAAATTTACAAGCTTTATAAATTTTCAACTTTTATAACATTTTAATTTTTATAATTATTTAATTTTATACAATAAAATGTAATAAAAAAGAAAATAAAATATATAATAAAAAACATATATAATTCTAATTAAAATATATTTTATTAATATTTTTATAAATAAACATAGTAGCTGTATAATAAATAAAAATATTATATGGTCTAAAGAGGGGATATTTATGGATATAAATAAGCTGTTAGGAAAAACAAAAAAAATACAAGAAGATCTTGATGTTAAAATTGATTATGAAATCCAAAACACCGTGGAAGCAAGTAATCAAAAAATAGCTATATTTAAGAGAATACCTAATGAAAATTTCTTTTATCCATACAATAAAACTGCAATAAAATATTGTATAGATACTGTTAGTTCTAATATTAGTAAACTAGATGAAAATGTTAATTATCGGTTACTTGAAAGTCAAGAAAAACATGATATATTGAACCAATATAATCTATTATTAAACCTATTCAATGATATTAAAATCAAAAAAAATGGTAAAATTAAAATAACACAAGATATAATGATTTTTGATTATTCTAATGGTAATTTAATTCCTTTAAATAAAAATTCCTCTATTAATTTCTTAAATATCTATCAATTAATCTCTAATACTCCTAAAATTAACAAAAACTTATGGGAAAAGTTAAAAATTAAATTATAATTATTTGTAATAATTTTTAATAATTTTTTATAAGATAATAAAAAATAATAGAAAAGTAATAAAAATAAGAAGCATGTTATGTAATAAAAATATAATATATAGTAATAATAAAAAAATAATATCAAATAATAAAATTTACCTTAATAGTAATAACTAACTTAATGTTCTTAATTTTTAATATTTTTTTTCAAAATTTTTAATAAAATTAAACCAAAAAGTAATACTTATTAAATAATACTATTTATATTATTAGTAATAATTAAAAAATCAATAAAATACTGTTATTGAAAAAAAGTATTAAAAATAGTAATAAATAAAACTAAAATTTTTTATTTAAAAAAAAAGTATTAAGTTTTATCTAAAAAGTATTAATTTATATATAAATCTTTATAATAAAATAAATAATAAAAAAAATAAACTAAATAATAATTTTATAATAAAACATAGATAAAAATTATTAAATAAATCTTTTAAAGTTTAAATTTGTCTAAATTTGTTTTAAATCGATAAACGATATTGTAAAAGTAATAAAAATAATTAAAAAATAAATATAATTCATTAAAATAAATTTAAACTATTTAATCAGGGTTTAAAGATTATTCAATATATTTAAACTTAATTTCAAGTAAAACAATTAAAACAAATCCTAAAATTATTAAAACAGCACAGATTAATAGTTCAAAAAGAGAACCTCCAATATTAGCTGTTATTTGATTAAATGGAATTCTAAGTGTTCCAACCATAACTCCAATTAAAAGTGCGAGAGTTATCTCTTCATGGTGCTGTAATAAATAATCTAATATCTTTGAAAACCCTAAGATTCCTATCAATGCACCAGCACAAAATGTAATAATCTCAACAATATTAAATGTATTTAAAGCGTTTAACATATAGTGATATTGATCTAAAAGTAAAAGGATGAAAGCTCCTGAAATACCTGGAAGTATCATAGCACATATAGCTATCATACCTGAAAAAAATAATATAGGTAAAGAATGATTAGCTGCTATTGGATTTAATCCAACAAATATAAATGATAGCAGGAATCCTATTACAGAAATAATGATTATTTTAGGTGAAAAATGTACCACTTGTGTGTACAAAACATAAGAAGAAGCAAGAATTAAGCCTAAAAAGAATGCAAATGTAAATGCAGGATAATAATCTAATAAAAATCCAATTACCTTTGACAATGTTAACATAGCAATAGCTATACCAAGTAAAAGAGGTATAAATAACTTATAATCAACTTCTTCTTTGAAGAGTCGTATGAACTCTGAAAAATCTAATTTTAAAAGAGGTTTTATAAAAGAAAACCTCAATTTTCCAATTGCATGAACAAGTCTTTCATATATTCCTGTAATTAATGCTATAGTTCCACCAGAAACCCCAGGAATAATATCAGCTGATCCCATGAATAATCCACGGAGAAATATAAGTAAAGGTTCTAAAATTTTGCTTGATACCATAATAACATCCTTAATTATAAATAAAATTAAAAATAATAATTAAAAATAATAATTAAAAATTAATATAATTTTTTATATTCCTTACTAAATTATTTAATAATTTAATATAAACCAAAAATTAATATATAGTTAATATATATTAAATATCTTGATAATAATCATATTAATGAAAAATATTATAACATTCTAATTAAAATCTATTTTATTATTCTAATAAGAATTTATATATATTTTTAGTATTTATAATTATTTATTTCAATCTTAATACTGATTCAAGAACTATACGAAAAAATAAGAAAAAAAAGAAAAGAATAAGAAAATATAGAATATAAAAATATGGAATATAATATATAAAAAATATGAAAAATAAATATATAAAAAATAAATATATAAAAAATATGAAAATAAAAAATGTTAAATATGAAAAATATTGAATATATGCTATTTTCCACAATTTTCTTTAACTAATTCTTTAGCTAAAGGAGTTATATTATCTTTTAAAATTTCTTTTAAGAAATCTCCAGTATAAGTCCCCGATTTAGCTATTTCTTCAGGAGTTCCAGTTGCTACAATTTCACCGCCACCATCCCCTCCTTCTGGGCCTAAATCAATAATATGGTCAGCAGTTTTAATTACATCAAGGTTATGCTCAATAACAACAACTGAATTGCCAGAATCAGTTAATCTTCCAAGAACATCAAGTAATTTTTTAATATCTGCAAAATGAAGACCAGTAGTTGGTTCATCAAGAATATACAACGTTTTTCCAGTACTTTGTTTAGATAGTTCTTTTGCAAGTTTAATTCTTTGAGCTTCACCACCAGATAAAGTTGTAGCTGCTTGTCCAATTTTTATATATCCCAAACCAACATCATATAAAGTTTGAAGTTTCTTTTTTATTTTAGGAATGTTTTCAAAGAATTCAAGAGCTTCTTCTACTGTCATTTCAAGGACTTCATAGATATTCTTACCTTTATATCGTATATCAAGAGTTTCATCATTATATCTCTTTCCTTTACAAACTTCACAAGGAACATATACATCTGCTAAAAAATGCATTTCAATTTGAATAATTCCATCACCAGAACAAGCTTCACAACGACCACCTTTAACATTAAAACTAAACCTTCCAGGTTTATATCCTCGAGCTTTAGCCTCAGGAGTTTCTGCAAATAGTTCTCTTATATAAGTAAAAAGTCCAGTATAAGTTGCAGGATTAGATCTAGGAGTTCTTCCAATAGGTGTTTGATCAATGATAATTATTTTATCAATGTTTTCAGCACCATCAATACTATCATATTTTCCAGCGAAAGTCTGTTTCCGATTAACAATACCATTTAACCCTTTATAAAGAACTTGATTTATCAAAGAACTTTTACCAGAACCAGAAACACCAGTAACACAAGTAAATAATCCTAAAGGAATATCAACATCTAAATTTTTAAGATTATTTTCTCTAGCACCTTTTATTGAAATAAATTTACCATTTCCTATTCTTCTAGTATTATTAATTGGAATTATCTCTTTTCTAGATAAATATTTACCAGTGATAGAATCTGGAGAATCCATTATCTCACTTGGAGTACCTTGAGCAACGATTTTACCACCATGTTCTCCAGCACCAGGACCTATATCTACAACATGATCTGCAGAAAGAATTGTTTCTTCATCGTGCTCGACTACAATTAAAGTGTTACCAATACTTTTAAGCCTTTTTAATGTTTCAATTAGCTTAACATTATCTCTTTGATGAAGGCCAATACTTGGTTCATCTAAAATATACAATACTCCAACTAAACCAGATCCAATTTGGGTTGCTAATCTAATTCTTTGAGCTTCACCACCAGATAAAGTTCCAGAAGATCTTTCCATAGTTATATAATCAAGCCCAACATCAACTAAAAATTTTAATCGTTCTTTAATCTCTTTTAAAACTTCTTTAGCAATAAATAATTCTCTTTCTGTAAGTTCAATACTATTGAAAAAATCATAACAATCTTTAATAGGCATTGATACAACATCATGAATTGACTTATCAGCAACTGTTACTGATAAAGCTTCAGGACGAAGCCTTTTTCCATCACAAACATGACAATTATGATCACTCATAAATTTAGAAATATAAGAACGAGAATAATTAGATTTAGTTTCTAAATAATGTCTTTCCATTCTATTAATTACACCTTCAAATTTCCTATTCACCCTATATGACTTGTTTCTACGTTTAAAATTGAAACCAATCTTTTCATTGGTTCCATAAAGAATGGCATTTTGTTCTTCTTTTTTCAAATCTTTAAAAGGAGTATCCATTGAAAATCCTAAATGTTCAGCTACTGCAGATAGCATTTGATGATAATAATTATCCTTATTACCTTTTGATCTACTCCATGGAACAACAGCTCCTTCATTTAAAGAAAGTTTTGGATTTGAAACTATTAAATCAGGATCCATTTCCATTTTACTTCCAATACCCTTACATTCTGGACATGCTCCTTGAGGACTATTAAAAGAGAACATTCTTGGAGTTATCTCCTCAAAGTTTATTCCACAATCAACACACGCAAAGTGTTCAGAATATACTTTTTCATATTCCTTATTTTCAGAATTTACTTCTTTATCAAAAAGTATATTTACAATACCTTCACCAAATTCAATAGCAGTTTCTATAGAATCAGCTAATCTCCTTTGAAATTCAATATCTTCCCTAATTACAAGCCTATCAACTACTACCTCAATTGTATGCTTGGTATTTTTGTTTAATTTAATATCATCTTCAAGATTTTTTATATTTCCATCGACTCTGACTCTTACAAATCCTTTATTCCTAAGGTTTTCAAAAACTTTTTTATGTTCTCCTTTTCTACCTTTAATAATAGGTCCTAGAACTTGAATCTTAACTTTTGGGCTGTCATATCCCTCTTCAGTAATATTTTCGACAATTTGTCCTACAGTTTGTGGAGAAATTTCTTTTCCACATTTATAACAGTGCGGAGTCCCTATTCTTGCAAATAAAAGACGTAAATAATCATATATCTCAGTGATTGTCCCAACTGTAGAACGAGGATTCATCTTTGTAGTTTTTTGGTCTATTGATATAGCAGGAGATAAACCTTCAATATAATCAATTTCAGGCTTTTTCATTTGCCCTAAAAATTGTCTTGCATATGCAGACAATGATTCAACATATCTACGCTGTCCTTCAGCATAAATAGTATCAAAAGCAAGAGATGACTTTCCAGAACCACTTAAACCAGTGATAACTACAAATTTATCACGAGGAATAGTTATATCTAAATTTTGAAGATTGTGCTCTCTTGCACCTTTTAAAATAATCTCTCGTTTATTTGGATCTTTATTCATAATAGTTCTCCTTAATTCCTATTAACATTCTCCTATTGAATCTTAATAATCTTAAATATAATAATAAATAATTCAGTGATATTTCTAAATATATGATCTAATAATATTCTAATATTATATAATTCAATAATATTCCTAAATATTAATTAATTCTAAATATTAAATACTAAATAATTTTAAATATTTTATCTATAAAATCATGAACTTTATTAAATTTTAAAAATCATAATAGTAGATATTAGTGAAAATATATTTTTAATCCAATCTAATATCAAGTATAATACCTTATATTGACTATTACATTGATAATTTAATTAAAAAGTCTTTTAAAAAAAATAAACTATATTCACTTAAATGTATATAGATTATATAAATAATATACATAAGTGGAATTAATATTATATGTTACAAACAATATAAAGTTTTCTATTAATAGTTTATAATATATAAAATATAGACTCTCTGATTTTTATAATACTTTATGTTTATTTATTTCAATCTAATTAATTTATGTTAATTTATATTAATTTACATTAATTTTATTTGTTTTTATAATCTATTAATATTGAGGTAGCATATGAACAGTAATATTTTAAATAAAAAATTTAATTAAAAATAATTAAATAATTTTTATATGATTAAAAAGCTATTAATAAATTATAAAACCTATTAAAAGCTTATTCATAAATTATTTCTTTATTCCTTTTATTAGTATCAATTGATCTCTTAATTTAGCTGCTCGTTCGAAATCTAATTCAGAAGCAGCAGTTTTCATATCTTCTTCTAAATCATTTATAAGCATTCTAAGCTCGTCATTTGGCATTTTCTTAATATCAGTAGCTGTTTTATCATACTTCTTAATTTCCTCTTTTTTAGCTTTAAGTGACCTATAAGTAGATTTGGGTTTAATGTTATGTTTTTCATTATAAGCCAGTTGAAGTTTCCGCCTTTTGTTTGTAATATCAACGGAATTTTTAATTGAATCTGTAATTTCATCAGCATACATAAATACTTGACCATCTACATTTCTTGCAGCTCTTCCAATAGTTTGAATAAGGGATGTTTCAGATCTAAGGAACCCTTCTTTATCAGCATCAAGAATACCAACAAGAGAAACTTCAGGTAAATCTAAACCTTCTCTAAGTAGATTTACACCAACAAGACAATCAAATTCTCCTCTTCTTAGATCATCAATAATTTCAATTCTTTCTAAAGTATCAATTTCTGAATGTAAATATCTAACTTTAATACCAATTTTTGCATAATAATCGGTTAAATCTTCGGCCATTCTTTTAGTAAGTGTTGTAATTAAAATTCTTTGATCTTTCTCAATTCTTTTTCTAACTTCACCAAGTAAGTCTTCAACTTGATTCTTAGCTGGTCTAATTATAACTTCAGGATCAACAAGGCCAGTTGGACGAATAATCTGCTCAACAATATTTAAACTTCTACTCATTTCATAATTACCTGGAGTAGCTGAAACATAAAGAACTTTATTAACAGATTTTTCAAACTCATCAAATCTGAATGGGCGGTTTTCCATAGCTGAAGGAAGTCTAAAACCATGTTCAACAAGAGTTTCTTTTCTAGCCCTATCTCCATTATACATACCTCTAATTTGTGGAACAGTAACATGAGACTCATCAATTATTGTTAAAAAGTCCTTTGGAAAATATTTTAACAAGGTATATGGCATTTCACCCCATTTTCTTCCAGAAAGATGGAGAGAATAATTTTCAACCCCTGGACAATAACCCATTTCACTTAACATTTCAAGATCAAAACGTGTTCTTTGCTCAAGACGCTGAGCTTCAACTAATTTGTTTTGAATTTTAAGTTCATTTAACCTAGAATCAAGCTCTTCTGTAATATCTTTAAGAGCATTTTCCATTTTTTCATCAGCAACAACAAAATGCTTTGCTGGGAAAAGAGTATATCTTTCAAGGTTCTCAATTCTTTTACCAGTAACCTTATCTACAATAGAAATAGAATCAATTTCATCACCAAATAGTTCAATACGAATTGGAGGTGTTCCATGAACAGGATTGACTTCAATCACATCTCCTCTGACTCTAAATTGACCAGTGTCAAATTCAATATCATTTCTTTCATATTGCATATGAATTAAACGACTAAGGATTTCTCCCCTATCATATATATCTCCTCTTGAAATTGAAAGTGCAAATTCCCCATAATCTTCTGGAGATCCTATACCATATATACATGAAACACTTGAAACTACAATAACATCATCTCTAGAAAGTAATGATTGTGTGGCAGAATGACGCATTCTATCTATTTCATCATTTATTGAAGCTTCTTTATCAATAAATGTATCTGTTCTTGGGACATATGCTTCTGGTTGATAATAATCATAATAACTTACAAAATATTCAACTGCATTATCTGGGAAAAATTCTTTAAACTCTTCATAAAGCTGTGCAGCTAATGTTTTGTTATGAGATATAACAAGAGTTGGTTTTTGAACCTCTTGAATAACATTTGCCATAGTAAATGTTTTTCCAGATCCAGTTACTCCAAGCAAAGTTTGCTCATGAAGACCCTTTTTAATTCCACTAGAAATTGAATTAATAGCTTTTGGTTGATCTCCTAATGGCTTATAATCTGATGATATTTTAAATTTTTTCATAATATCTCTTTTTAAAAATTGTTTATCCTTCTATAATTTTCATATAATCATAAGTTAATATAATATCATTTGATTATAATCTATAATATTATTAATTTTATAAGTAAATTTTTCATTAGAAAATTCATTTTAATATTATATAATATATATATTAAGTTACTTAAATAAAATTATAATTAAAAAATTATCTTAACAATTTTTAAAAGTTATTTTAAAAGTTATTTTAAAAATTATTTTAAAAAATTATTTTATAAGTATGTTTAGAAATCGTTAATATATAAAATAAAAGTAGTATTTTAAATATATAATAATATTAACTATATAATAATAAAATTAACCATTTAATAATAAAATAAGGAAAATACATTATATCATTAGTTCGTATATAATAATATAGTTAATTATGTTACTAATAATATATAAATATTTCTATATATGAAAAAATATTAAAAACAAACAAATTTATTAGCTTAGAAAATATAATCACTTTTTTATATTTTTAATAATATATAAATATTTCAATGAATTATATAATAAAAATATCTATCAAATACCTATAAAAAATTTTCATAAGCTAAACCAAAAATAAATTTTAAAAAATGATGAATTATGTCAACTAAAGTAAAATCACCAGAAAAACTTCCAAAAAAACCTGGGATATACATTATGAAGGATTCTGGCGATAATATTATATATATAGGTAAATCAAAATCACTTAGAAATAGAGTTAAGTCTTATTTTAAAGATAAATATGATACGCCAAAAACTAAAATATTAATGAGTCATTTTAATAGTTTAGAATATATAATAACCGATAGTGAAAAAGAAGCACTTATATTAGAAGCTAATCTGATTAAAAAACATAGACCTAAATATAATATCCGACTTAAGGACGATAAAAGGTATCCTTATGTTAAAATAACTAAGGAAGATTTTCCTCGCTTGATAATCACAAGAAACATTGGGAAAACTGGAACTTATTTTGGACCATTTACAGATGTTGGCTCAGTTCGTCAAACCGTGAAATTTTTAAAATCTCTTTTTAAAATTAGAACATGCCGAAAAATGGATGGGCCTTGTTTAAATTGTCAAATTGATTTATGTTATGGTCCTTGTAGTGGGAACATAAGTAAAAATGAGTATAAAAAACTGATTAATAAAATCGATCTTTTTTTTCAAGGAAAATATACTGAGATAATTGAAAATCTTCAAAAAGAGATGGAAGAATCTTCAAAAAAATATAATTTCGAAAAAGCAGCCGTAATTCGAGATCAAATAGCATCTATTGCAGAAGTTATGGAAAAACAATTTGTTGATTTTACTGATGAATTGGATCAAGATATAATAGCTATGTCCTTTGATGGTAATTCTGCAATTGTAGTAGTCTTTTCAATAAGGAACGGTAAAATAAATGGAAAAGACGACTTTTTAATGAGTGGAGCTAAAAACAATAAACCAAGTGAAGTCATTTCAGCATTTATAGAACAGTATTACAGCATTAATCGGCATATACCTAAAGAAATAATATTGGAAGAGAAAATATCTAATAATGATGAATTAAAATTAATTAAAGAATGGTTAGCTGATTTAAGAGGAGATAATGTTGAAATTACTGTTCCTGATGAAGGAACTAAATTAAGATTAATAAGAATGGCATCTAAGAATGCTGAAATAATTAAAAAACAAAAGAAAAAAATGAAAAATGCAATGATTGAGATTAAAAAATATTTAAAGCTTCCAAAACTTCCTCGTATTATAGAAGGCTATGATGTATCTAATATTTCAGGAAAATTAGCTGTTGGTTCTAAAGTATCATTTTTAGATTCAAAACCAAATAAAAAACAATATAAAAGATTTAAACTTGAAACTCCAGGACCAAATGATTATGAAATGATGAGAGAATTATTATCTAGAAGATTTAAAAAACTATCAGAAAAAAATGATAATAAAAATAAAGATAATAGGTTTGATGAAGAATATCCAGACCTTATACTTATTGATGGTGGAAAAGGACAATTAGGAATAGCTACAGAAGTATTGAAAGAATATAACTTAGAACATATCCCTATAATAGGACTTGCTAAAGAATTTGAAGAAGTTTTTATACCTCAAAGTTCTTATCCAATTATAATTCCAAAAAATAATGAAGGTTTACATCTTTTACAGAGAGTAAGAGATGAAGCTCATAGATTCGCAGTTACTTATCACAGAAAGTTAAGATCAAAAAATATCGAAACTTCAGAATTGGATAATATAGTTGGTATTGGTAAAACTAGAAAAATTAACTTATTAAAACATTTTGGAGATATAGAAAAAATAAAAAAAGCAAGTGTTGAAGAAATAACAAGTGTAAAAGGATTAAATAAAAAAGTAGCTGAAGCTGTTTATAATAAATTCAATTAAAATTATAAATAAAATAATAAATTAGAATAATAAATTAGAATAATAAACTAGAATAATAAATTAAATTATAAATGGATTTATAAATAAAAAATTAGAATAAAAATTAGAATAAAAAATTAAAATAATAAGAATTAAAATAATAAGATAGTATAAAAAGTAATATAATATACTATTTAAAGAGATAAAAATTTATATGTTGTCTAAAGAATTAACAACACAACCTAAATTCTCACCATTTAAACCAATGATAAGTTCATTTTCTTTTATATCAGCATATTGTCTTGAACCACTACAACCTAAAGTTATATTAGGTCTTTTTCGCATAAATGGGCCTGCAACTGCATCAGCACAAATAGATTGAATACCTGAAAAATCAGATTCTACTCTTCCACCTAATGAATATACAATAGCTTGAGAAACTTTCATAGCTTGCATTGGATTAGCTATAATAACAACAATATCTGGAGTAAATTCTGCTTTTTCTAATGGAGTATAGATAATTGCATAACTTCTTAAATCAATCTTTGGAATTGAATCCAGTGTTCTTTTAGCAGAACCTAATGATTTAAATCTTTTTAATCCATAGTAAAACTCTCCACTTGCAATTTTTTCAGGTATATCTTCAAGCCCAATTGCAGAAGATCCTCCTTTACATAATTGCTCTTCAGAAGTGCTATAAAATGAATCTCCTCTTGATGCTTTCTGTACCATTTCACAATGTCTAATTTTATCTTGTATTTTATTAATACCTTCAGGAATGTCTTCCTTGTGTAAAATAAATTTTATAGCTACAGGATGAGAATTTAAATCTAAATCCTTTTTTATTCTTGAAGAAAAATACTGATTATTTTCTAATTCATCTGATTGTGGATAATCTTTCATAATATCACCATTAGAATTTATTTAAATATTATATTAATTTTTAATATACATAATATTTTCTATTTAACTATTGAAATGTTATAATAAGAGAAAAAATAACACTGTTATAAAAACGATAATTAAAGATTATAAATATAAAAATAATGAAATGTTTGAGCTATTATGAATAATAAAATAATTTATTAAAAAATATTTTAAAATAAGAATATTCTAATTGATTTAAAAAAAATTATAAAAAGAACTAATAGTAAATAAATAATATAAATTAAAAACTTTTATATATAATATTAAACATATTAACTATTGTTATTATCAAAATTTTTAATATATGTTTACTTATGTTATATAAAATTAATAAAAATATAATTTTGTTTTATTTAGAACAAACTTTTAACAGTATTAAATTATTTGATAATTCATTAATATATTCATTCCAAATATTACTATATATTAAATAAATATATGGAATATTTTCTTAAATAAAAGATATTTTCCCTATTGAAATAAATAAAAAAAGATTTAAAATTAGTCTAATATGATTTAAACAAGTTTTTATTAAGTTTAATAAATAAAATAACAATGCTAATATTTCAAATTAAAAGTAGTTACTATAAAATAATATATCATAAATATAGGAAGAAATAATCTGTTTTTTAATTAGAAATATTGTAAAAAAGTATTTTATACAATTTTAGAAAGATTTAAATCAATTCTTATCTAGTAAATTTTATATAAAATATAAAACTTAATCAATTATAACAATTAATTACTAATAAGTAGGTATATATAGAATAAAAAAGAATATAATTAATGTAATTTATTGAACTTAAAAATAGTATTTATGAATTATTTAGATATAATATTACTAAATCAATTTTATAATTAAATTTTAAGTTGAATAATTAATATATAGAATCAAAACAAACATATTATTTTTAATAATAAGGAATTTTATGTTTTGTTAAATGATAAATTAGGTTAAATACAAAGAGAAAAAATAGTACTTCTGAATAAACAGTTGTTACTTAATTAAAAGGCGGTTATTAAATGGAAACAACTCTAATATCAACTATTTACGACGTAGAACCAGTAATGATATGTATAACTAAATTTTCTCCAAAGAAAGTTTTATTACTGACTGAAGATAATGGTTCAGATGTAATGAGAGAAAGTAAAGAAACTTTAGAAAAGGCATTTGGACGATTTATAGATATTAAATCACAAGAGACTGACTCTAATGATTCAGTAAAAATTGCATCTGGTGTTGCTGATGCAATTGAAAAAGAAAAAAAGTCTGGAAACAAAATTGTTGTTAATATAAGTGGTGGAGAAAGACCACAAGCTTTAGGAACACTTTTTGGAGCATATTCAAAACATCAATTTGTTGATAGGATTGTTTATGTAGACAATTCTACAAAAGAAGTAATGGATCTTCCAATACTTAAATATGGAATCTCTTCAACTAAAAAAGAAATATTAAAATGTTTAATAAATGGTTCTAATTCTGTCAAAGAACTTTCTGATAAAATTGAAATCAGTAGGGGAATGACTTATAATCATATACGTGAATTGAGAGATATGGGTCTTATAGATAAAGAAATATTAGAAATTACTACTGCTGGAAGATTAGCTATTATTTAATATTTCACAAATCTTTTTTTAAAAGCTAGGATTTACAGAGTTTTATTATTTAAAAACTAATAAATCACTAGTTATATTTTTATTTTTAAAATTAAAAATTAATATCATTTTTAATTTAATACAAGAAATTTTTATACTATACCCTATTTTTTATAATCTATACTATTTTTATAATATTTTTATCTATTTTTAATTAAGATAAGTAATACTTTAAATAATATAAGTATTATTTTAATTAAAATAAGTAATAAATGACTAATATAATTAATACTTTAACAAAAATAAGTAATAATTTGATTAAAATAAGTATTAAATATTATTAATAATATATTTTAATTAAAGTATTACATAAATATTTAAAAAAAATTAAAAAAGAATTATATATATTAGAAAATTATTAAATTAAAAATAATATTACTTAATACCTACTCTATATATTTAATTATAGATTAAATATCTATAACTAACTCAATAGGGTCATGTTTAGAACCATTAATATTGGATAATATTTTTGACTCAATTAAAGAATCTTTCAAGCTTTTAGAAATAAAGAAATAATCTAAACGAGATCCTTCACCTGATTCTTTAGCTTTTTGAGATTTCCATGAAGAAAATTCAATTTCATCTGGATTTAAATGTCTAAAAGAGTCAAAGTAGCCAAGTTTTTCAATTTTGTTAATGATATCTCTTTCTTCATCAGAAAATGAACTATTTTTTGAAGCTTTTTCAGGATCACTAACATCTTTTTCAGAATGAGCAATATTAAAATCTCCAGCTATAATAACATTATCATCAGCAGATTTTTCAGCAAACTCTAATAATTTATTATAAAATGAAAGTTTAATCTCTTTATCTGCTTTACTATTAAATCCATAAGGAGCATAAATATGGATTAAAGTAAATTTATCAAATTCAAAGTTTAAAATCCTCATTTTTAATGAAGTATCTGGAACATCAAAAAATCTTTTTATTAATTTTGGTTTTAACTTTGAAAAAGTAGCTATACCTCCAGTTCGTGTGGTTTCACCTGGAGAAAAATAGGTATTATATCCTTCAACGTCTTTTAAATTAGAATCTAATTGTTCATACTTAGCTTTAGTTTCTTGAAATAGGATAATATCTGGATTTTCATCATATACAGGATCAATTTCTTTATTTTTTGCACGAGTTCTAATTCCATTAATATTCCAAGATATAATTTTAATTTTACCCATTTTTTAACTTCCAAAAATCTTTTAAATATATTAAATTGGATTATTATTACTTAAATCCTAAAATAATTATTAATACTATCATTATTTATTTGATACTATTATTTATAAATATTCTCATTATTAACTCTTACTATTTATTCACTTATTAATAATTAAATAAAATATTAAAGATTAAATAAAACATAAAAATACCATTAAAAATTGATAAAATGAAGATTAATAAATTCACATCATTTAATTTATAATGATAATAAATTTAATAGAAATATGATAACATAATAATCTAATGGAAACATAAGGATAATAAATCTAATAGGAATACAATGATAATAAATTTAATATAGGTTTTTAGTAATCTTAAGGAACTTTCATATTTTCTGAAAGAGGTTTATTACAAAAATTCTTAAAATCACAAGCATCACAGGTTCTTTTATCACCTTTAGCATTCCAAGCGTTTTTAATTGGAATACCTTTCATCTCTTTTATTATCGAATCTTCAATATTAGCTACAACATCATCAAATTCTATTAAAGCATTGGATATAGAATCATTTTCAATATTTATAATCCTTATAGACCTTTTTTCTTTTAATTTATCTGATAGGTTAATATAATTATCTTTATCTTCATTCCAGCCAAGTATCAATGATTCTTCAATATCAGAAATTTTAACATCATTACATCCATTTAAAATATCTTGTTTTAAAGCTATTAAATCTTCAGTTGAAGGAACAAGTTCATTTAAGTAAAAAATAATACCTGCAACAATAGGCTTTGAATCCTCTTGTTTTGATCTAAGCCATGAATAAGTTAATATTTGCCATTGATGATAAAACCAATTATTTGATTTTAAAGGAGGCCTTTTCATTCCTTTATAATCAATAATAACTTCATATTCATCATCTTCAAAAGCTTTTAATTTCTTTGAAATCTCTTTATTATTTTTTAGATATTTAACAATTTTATTATTATTAATTTCATTAATTTTTAAAGAACTTATAACATCAATTACACCATTAATACCATAATAATTAGATCTACTATTCTCCTTATCAAAATTAGGCATTGGTCTTTTACCTTTAATTAAAACTTCAGCTGAATCAATTAATGGGAATAAATCAGGACCCCAAACATTAATAGCTTTTTCGGCTCTTGCACTATAAAGTAATTTGTGTGGATGGTTTTTATCAGGACATGTACCTAAAACACTATTCTTTTTTGATTCAAATTTACAAAAAAAATCTAAAGGAGGGTAAAGTCCTCTTGCTCTTAATCTTTTATCAATCATCTCTTCAATAGGTCTTATTTGATTTTTCCAATCCCATGGAAAACTAATTTTTTTTGTATTCCATTCAAGAAATGATTCTTCCATAACTCCATGAATAAATTCCCCAAACCATAATTGTATAGGCATGGAAGGAGGAAGGGTTCCTCTATTTTGATAACGATATTGAAGGTTACAAGTTAAAAATGATATTAAATCTCCTGTTAAACTATATTCTGGTATAATATAGGGTTTAGAACGTGGCGATAATTCCATTTTAATCACATAGTATCAATTATTATACAAAATTATATCATAAAATTATAATATTTTAACATTAAAAAATTATAAAAAGCTTATGAAATAATTTTAATATTTTTATAGAATTATAATTTTTTATATTTATTATACTAATTATTAATATTGTTATATATAAGTATTAATATTATTTATTAGTATTACTAAATATGAATATTAATATTATTTATTAGTGTTAATAGCTATGAATATTCATATTTATGGTATTATTATAGAAATATAATGATTATAAATTATTGATTAATATTAATAATTATAAAGATTATAAGTTTGTTTTAAATAATTTTTAATAATATTATAAATTATTATAATTATAAAGGATAGTATACCTTTAAAATAATGATAAATAGATAATAAACACAAATGTAATAAACAAAGTATCATTAATTAAATTAAATATATTTGATCAAAACCAACAAATTGTTCATTTCTTTTCCATCCTAATGCAACATTAGGAATATTTATCTGTTTTTCATTTGCTATATATCCATCTATCGATGAATTTAATCCAACCAATAATAAAACATCTTTAGCTCTTGAAAAAGCTACAAAATACAACCTTGTTAAATCATCAAAAGCCCTATCTTTTGGATTTCTATCACCAATCCCTAATGGACTAAATGGTCTGATCTTATCTTCTAAATTTGAAGATTTATCCCCCATTTTAGGAAATCTTAAAGATGATGTTTTGATCTGATTTTTTTTAAATCTAGATCCTACATCAACTATAATTAATGGAAACTCTAGACCTTTAGATTGATGAATAGACATTATATTAACTCTATTATCAGGTAATGTTTCTAATAATTTTTCATCGATGGAAATTCCTCCAGAGGCAAGTGGTATAAAAATATTCCAAATAGCCTCAACAACAGACTTTTCTTCTTCAATATGCTTATCATCAAAGAATATTTGAGCAGAATACTCATTAAAAAAGCCAGTTTGAGTTATTGTTTTTGTTATAGCTTCTAAATATACTAATCCCTCAACATCATCCTGAAACTCTTCAATCCATGTGATAATTTTATAGGCAAGTTCAATTAAACTTGCACTTTCAGGCCAAATATTAGGTTTATGAGCATAGGGAGTTCTTGTTTTCCAACAATTAACAAAATTTTCAAGAGTTATTGGTTGAACAGGTTCTGGATTAGTTTTAATGTATTCGTTAGCTATTCTTCTCCATTTATTCATATTTCTTTTAGCAAGGCCAGGAATCTTTTTAATAGAGTTTTGAAATTTTGCATCAGGATCAATACATTCAAGCATTAATCCACAAAATATAGCTACCTCTTCTATTGTTTGGAGATCTTGACCACGAGGATTGAAAACTTCAATAGGATTTTTAAAATTTAACAAATTTTTTCTTAGATAATATGGAAACAATTGATTTCCATAAGAAATTTCTTTTGGAGAGTAAGTTAAAATAGCTATATCTGAAGGAGAACCACCAAATTCAGATAGTTTTAAACTTATAAAATCTCCTTCTGATAGATTATTTGAAGTTTTATCATAACTACTAGTTAGGTAATTATTTGAAGATAATATCTTTTTTACTTTTTTTTTAACAGTTTTACCATTAACTAAATCTCTTATTAAAATAGATAAATCCTTAGCTAATATTTCAGGATTTTGTCTGAATAATCCAAGAACGGGCATAGATTGATTTTCATTAGAATTTTTATTTTTAAAATATAATTCATTACTATTTTTATCTTTTTCATCATTATTACTATTTACATTATCATTTACATTATTATTACCATTTAGATTATCATTTACAATATTATTTACAATATTATTACCATTTACAATATTATTTGTATTATTTATATTGTTTTTATCAATAATGTTATTAATCCTTGAAAATTCAATCTTAGGTTTTTCTTTAACACGAGCAGGTTGAAAATCACCATCTAATTCAACAAAATAATTACATAAATTGACAATATCCTCAGTTGATCTATAATTAGCTGATAAATTAATCTCTTCAACATCAATACCTAAGTTTTCATAAGCTCTTTCAATGAAATTTGTGAATAAATCAACTGTTGCTCCTCTGAATCTATATAAAGATTGATCATCGTCCCCAACAACAGTAATGTTTCCACCATTAGATATAGCTGATTTAGCTAATTTAAAATATATTTTTTCTTGCAACAAGTTAGTATCTTGATATTCATCTACAAGAATCACATGAATACTTTTAAGAAAATTATCTAACTTTCCAGAAACAAGCCTTTTTAAAAATTTAGATTCTAACATGGAAAAATCAAGAATGTTTCTACTTTTCAATTCAGAAAGATAATCTAAAATAGCATTTAGAGCTATTTTAGCTCCAGGAGAAGTTTCATTATTAAGAAGCTCTTTAAAATCAACTTGATCATAATAAAGCCTGTTTTTAATATCAAGTAAAATATTACTCATGATAGAAGGATTTTTAACCTCTTCAACACCATTTAATTTACCTAAATACTCTTTTAAATCTTTATTTAAATATCTATCCTTTTCAAATAAACCTGAGGATATCATTGCAGAATTAGCTACAAAGTCTTCTATAACAACCGGCAAATTTGTTCCAGGATCTCTATGTATTCTAAGTATCTCTTCTGCTATACTATCAATTGTACCTGTGATAATTTGATTAAAATCAATAATATCTAATCTTTTAAGCTTTTTCTCATCAGTTATTCTTTTATAAAGATATTTTTTGATTTCATCTCCCCAACCAAGTATTCTAGAATTTAGCTCATTAGCGGCTTTTCTTGTAAATGTAGTAGCTATTATCTCATTTGGGTTTATATCATCCACAAAAATAAATTTTAATATTTTTAAAACCATAACTGTTGTTTTTCCAGAACCAGGCCCTGCAACAATAAAAAGAGATTGATCAATTTTGGAGCTAATGGCTTTATTTTGATCTTTATTAGTTGAAATATCTCTTTTTAGTTTATTTACAACAATATTTTCAAATTGAGAGTAAGTTATCATGGAAATCAATTGATCAATTTATTAATGATATTAATATTAGTTTTATCATTCTTATTTAATAATAATATTATAATAATATTAATTAAATCTTATTAATTCTATCCAATAGCTTGAGATAATTATTATTTAATTAAAAACTTTTTAATTAAGAATTTAATTAATAATTATAAAATTGCAAAATAATGCAAAAATAAATTATAAAAAATAAATTATAAAAAAATATATTATAAAATTAATTATTATAAAAATATATATAAAATTAATATCCTAATTTAATATAAAAATAAAGAAAATATTAAATAAATATATATTTACCTATACATTTCACCATGGTGTTTCACTATAAATAGCTATACGATGATAAGTATTTTGATTCCAGTTGACAACTCCACCAAAACGATTATTTTCACCACTAACATCTACAGGTATCCATTTTTTCCCAACAAGAACCTGAAGCCAAATATGTCCTAACCATCCACTTTTTCTAAAATCACATCTACTGTGAATATATCTTGTAGGCAAACCAATTGATCTAGAAAGTGATGCATAAGCATGAGACATATCAACACAATTTCCTTTTTTCAATTTGATAGTTTTTTTACCACCATACTTAGTATTATAATAATAAGAATATTTTATATTGTTTACAGTCCAATTAAAAATAGCTTCTGCCTTTTTATACTTAGATTTAATACCTTTTGTAATTTTTTTTGCAATACTATTAATATAAGAACTTTTACTCGGAGTCCATGAAGTAGATATTAAATATTTAGATAAACTAGTCTTTCTATACTTATTATACAACTTTAAAGTTTTTCCATTGTTATTAATAGCATCTAACTTATCAACATTAATATAGACAGTTTTAGGAAGATTATTTCTTTTAGTTTTTGATAAAATTTTACTAAACATAAAAATAAGAGTTTCATATTTAATCTTTTTCTTGGATAATAGTTTATAATAGCTTGGAACTTTATTATGATTATCAACGTAATTTACAATGTACTTAGCTATTTTATAATAAGAACTTGTCTCATATTTCCATTTGATAGTATCTCCTTTAATTTTTTTATTACTTTTTATCCCATATTTAATTTTAATGTCAGAATTATCATTCTTATACTTATAAATAACAGTTTTAGACATTAAATATAAAAAATTCTTTGAAGAGAGATTTTTATCATTTACCATTACATTTTTAGGGATGATCTTATAAGTATCTATATAATTATAAAGAGTTTTAGAGCTTTTAACTACATTATCTTGAGAAACTGAATTATTAACAATTGTATTATTAGTGATATTTGTTTCATTTACATCTTCGTTTCCACTCATAATCTCTCCATTAACACTTTCAACAATATTAAATAGTGTAAATATCAACAAAAAGATTATAACTATTTTCAAAATTGTTTTAAAAATATTTTTATGAATGTTTTCAAAAATACGATTATGAATACTTTTATAAATATTTCTATGAACAGTCCTGTTGATATTATGAGTATTTTTATTGAAGTTTATAAAACATATAATATAATCATAAAAAATGTTTTTTGTTTCATTAATCCTCATCTAATCACATTTATATATATTCAGTTTCTCATTATATATTATATTTTTCATGATATTATTCATATTTAATGATGTTTTTATATAAAGAGCATTTTAAATTATTATTAATAATAATTCTATTATTACGTATATCTCTATTAGTATTAATATTTAATAGAGAGTATTCTTTATTTAATAAAAATATGTTAAAAACTAATATAAATAATTATCTAATCTTAAGAGTTATAGTAGCTAATATTAATAAAAATAGAAAATACCTAATAATTTTAAATAAATTAACAGAAGAAAAGACCCTCAATTGATTAAATAAAAATACAAAATAATATGGTCGAGACTGCTAATAATATGGATTAAGGAAGATAATCAATTGAGGGGTGGTATGACATTGTGTTTAAATTTGTTTTGACATTACCATTATTATGTTGTCATTACTAGTATATAAATATTTAGGTATACCTAAATATATTATTAATTTTTTAATTTTATATAATAATATTTTCATGAAATTCTAAATATAATATTTTCATGCTATTCTAAATATTTTATAAAATTATAAAAACTTTTTAAAATATTAAAAGAATCTAAAATTATTAAAAGAAATATTCTTATTAAAAGTAATATTTATTAATATAGTCTAATAAAAATTAAAAAAGAACTTTAAAATTCAATAATATATAAATGAACAGATGAAAAAATAATATAATTAAAAAAATGAAACTTAAATAAAAAAAGAAAATCATAACTAATAAATAAATTAGTAATAACTAAAAACAAAATGATTCCTATGGATAAATTAGCTATAGATAAATTTAAAAATGATATTAGATTCCGTCATAAAATAGCTCATATTGAAAAAATACCTGGTAAAAAGGCTATTTATATGAATTTGGATGAAGTAAATCCAAAAATAGCTAAATATCTTGAAAAAAATAATATCAAATTATATAAACATCAAGCAACTGCTTTTAAAAAGATTAAAAATAAAAAAAATATAATCATTACAACACCAACAGCTTCAGGAAAAACACTAGCATTTAATTTACCAATACTTGAAACAATGTTAAAAGATAAAAAAGCAACTGCAATGTATATTTATCCAGCTAAAGCACTATCCAATGACCAACTGAATATTTTAAAGGAACTCGAAAAGGAATTAGAAATAGAAATAAAACCAGCGACTTATGATGGAGATACACCAAAAAATAAAAAATATGGGATTAGGCAGAACTCACGGATAATCTTAACAAACCCATATCAAATACACCACATATTATCATGGCATCATCAATGGAAAGGATTTTATAGCAACTTAAAATATATTGTAATTGATGAAGCACATTATTACAAAGGAATATTTGGATCAAATGTTGCATACTTAATAAGAAGACTAAGAAGAATAGCTAAATTCTATGGATCATCTCCACAATTTATACTATCATCTGCAACCCTTGCAAACCCATTAGAGTTAGCAAATAAATTGGTAGGAGAAAATTTTTACCTTATAGATAAAGATACATCTCCAAGTGGTGAAAAAGACTTTATACTTTACAATCCATTTTATAAAAATTTAAAAAAAAATAAAGGAAATAATAATTCACAATTAAATTCACAAAATAGAACTGAAAGCATTGGAAACATTAAAGACCTTGAAGATAAATTCATTGAAGATACAATAGCTAATAACAATGAAAATAATTGGACAAAAATAACAGATGGTCTATCAATACATCAAGAAACAGAAATGATATTTTTATATCTTCTTTTAAAAGATATTCAAACACTTTGTTTTACAGTGTCTCGTAAAATTGCAGAACTCATAGCTATGTGGGCAAAAAAAGACATGAAAAATTATAAAAAGCCACTTGCAGAAAAAATAACAGCCTATAGAGCAGGATATTTAGCTAATGAGCGAAGAGAAATCGAAAATGGTCTAAAAAGTAGAAAATACCTCGGAGTTACATGTACAAATGCTCTTGAACTCGGAATTAACATAGGCTCTCTTGATGCAGTTATAATATCAGGATATCCTGGAACAATGATTTCAACATGGCAACAAGCTGGAAGAGCTGGAAGAGGAAATCAAAAATCAATAATAATACTACTTGCTTTTGAAAATCAATTAGATCAATATTTCATGAAAAATCCAGAATTTTTCTTTGATAAACCTCATGAAAATGCAATAATAGACTTAAATAATAAAATGATTATTAAATCTCATCTTTTATGTGCAGCTAATGAGATACCAATTACTGCTGCTGAGGTAAATGAAATATTCAAATGTGATGAAACACTATTAGATAAAGCAATTGAAAGCTATGATTTAATAAAAAATAAAAGAGAACAATATATTTATCCTCATGATGATGAAGCATCATTTAAACATTCCTTAGATCAGCTATCAAATGATTCATTTAAAGTAATGTCTAATGGAAAACTACTTGAAAATATGGAAATAGGACAAGTCTACAGAGAAGCTCATGAAGGGGCTGTTTTAATAAATAAAGGAGAAACATACATTGTTGATAGTGTGAACTTAAAATCAAAGTATGTTAATGTTTATAAACAAGCTGTTGAATATCATACAATTGTTTTAAAAGACGTCGATATTAAGATCAAGTCAAAAATAAAAAAAGAAAAAATTGGAAATTTCACAGTGTATTTTGGTGAATTAGAAGTATCTGAAGATTACCACAAATACAAAAAAATGCACTTTTCAAAATCTCTTGGAACTTTTACACTTGACCTTCCACCACTAAGATTTAAAACTAAAGGAATATGGTTTACTATATCTAATAAAATAAAGGAACATCTTGAAGATAAGTTTGATGAAGATAATGTATTTGCTGGAGGTTTACATGGGGTAGAGCATGGATTAATTGGATTATTCCCCCTACATGTAATGTGTGATAGATTTGATATTGGAGGTTTATCAACAAATTATCATGAAGATACCCAAGAAGCAACCATTTTTATATATGATGCCTATGAAGGAGGAATTGGGATTTGTGAAAAAGCTATAGAAGTTTTTAATCAATTGGTTCAATCAACAAAAGATTTAATTGATAATTGCCAATGTGATTCGGGGTGTCCTTCATGTATATATTCTCCAAAATGTGGAAATGAAAATAAACCACTTCATAAAGATGCTACAAGAAATATACTTAATTTTATTCAAAATGAGATTGATACAGCTGAACAAGAGAATATTTTAGATAAAATTCACTTAGAAGATAATTACAATAAAATTAATAATAAGATTAACAATAAGATTAATAATAAAATTAATAATAGTATTAATAATAGTATTAATAATAATTTTAATAATAGAATAAGTAATAATAAAGTTAATAATAGTATTAATAATAATACTAATAATACTAATAATAATTTTAATAATATAATGGGCAATAATGAAATAAGTAATAATAATAAAATAAATAATAAAAACAATATAGAAAATGAAGAAAAAACCAATAATACAGAATATAATATTCAAACTAAACTTAAAGAAGCATTGAAATTCTATAAAGATAAAAATTACACATTTGCAAAAGATTTATTAATAGATATATTAAATTATGATAAAAATAATTCTGATTCATGGTATTTATTAGGAGCTATACTAAATGAACAAGGAGATGAAAATGGAGCATTGAAATTCTTAAAAAAATCCATTATTATAGACCCAGCTAATGAAAAGGCACATGAATTAATAGATATTATTAAAAATCAATCTATTAGAAAATAGAATAATTAATTCAAAAAAGAATATTCATAAACTACTCATAATAAAAAATCTAAAAATAACAAAATTATTAATATTAAAAAAATTAAAAATTAATATGTGAAAGACTAGATTACTATTTATAAATATAAAATTGAAATTCAAAAAAATATAAATAATAAAGTAATAATATTATAAAACATAATAATAACATTATAAAATATAGTAATAATATTATAAAATATAATAATAGAAACATTATTAAATATTTTAATATAAATACTATGAGATACTTTATTATAAATATTATGAGATATTTTAGATATTATAATATAATATTTAAAAAATTTTAATAAGAATATGAATTATATATCAATAATAATAAATTTTTTAATAATAGTTTTTTTAAAAAATAGCTTTTTAAATAATAGTTTTTTAAATAATAGCTTTAAAAAAATAGTTTTTAAAAAAATAGTTTTTTTAAATAATAGTTTCTTAAAAAATAGTTTTTAAAAAAATAGTTTTTTTAAAAGTCTTATATATAATAATATAAGTTTTATGTAAATTAAAATAATTTTAAAAAGATAATATGTCCAATGATCAAAAATTAAAAATTAAAAATGAAATTATAATTAAAATAAATGATGTGTTGGAGAATAATCAAATCCAAAAGATTGATAATCTAACCACAGTAAATTCATCTGATAAAATCTCCTATTTAGGAAATATAAAAGTTTTTGATGAAAATAAATTAGAAAAAATTATCTCAGATATGAATGAAATTTTTAATAAATATGGATCATTTTCAATTAGAACAGAAGATATTATCTCCTGTTGTAAACCTCCATATAAAAATATCAGTTTTAAAATTAATATTAATCTCACAGACAAAAAAGAATAGGTTGTAAAGATATAAATGAAATCAGAAAGATATGAAAATCATGAAAAAGATATGTTAAAGTCAATATTATCGAAATCTTTAACTTCTGCAGCACCTTCTAAAGAGACTATTGCTAAAGCCCATGAAAACTCTGGAATTAACTCTGATGATCCTCTAATAAAATTAAAATATACCTTATTAGAACAATATCAAGATCAAAGGTTAGATGATATTGAAGGTAGCGAAATCATAGAAAACAGTTCTGGAGAAACATTAAAAATCACAAAAAAAGAAAAAATCGATTTTTCAATTGATAAAAAAGAATTTGAAAATGAATTATTTTGTGACTTAAAATTAATTCCTAAAATAGGTCCTGCTACAGAAAAAAAGCTTAAGGAAGAAGGGTATAAAGATATAAGCTCTCTTTTAGAGCATGAAAAATATAAAGAGCATGCAGAAGAAATTATTGAAAAACTAGAAAATGGATCACATATAGATAAGTTTAATCTAATTAGAAAAAATTGTAATAATAAAGGAAAAATGCTTAAATGTGCTGGAGATCTTGAATATGATAGTTTCAAATTTATGGATATTGAAACATTAGGTCTTTCTAATGTTCCAATTATACTTATTGGTATAGCTGAAATGGATAAAAAAGGAAAATCTATCACTTCAACACAATATCTCCTCAGAAGAAAAGTAGAAGAAGCAGCAGTTTTAGAAGGTTATTTATCTCATATTGAAGAAGATTCAACCCTTATTACTTACAATGGTGCTAGTTTTGATGTTCCATTTATTAGAAATAGATGTAATTACTACCAATTAAACAATGAAAGTCAACCATTCCATTATGATTTAATTTACTATGCAAGAAATCTTTGGAAAGATAAACTACCAAATTGTAAACTAACTACTATAGAGAAACACATATTTGATATTAATCGTGTTGATGATGTTCCAGGATCACATATACCTGAATTTTATGATGCATATCTAAAAGAAGATAATATTGGGCCTTTAGTTCCTATTATTGAACATAATCGTTTTGATATAGTATCATTAGCTAAATTTTTAAATAGAATGTGTGAAAAATTTTAATAAAAATAATTAAAGTTAATCTAAACTTTAATTAAATTATTAATACAAAATAAATTATTATTATAAAATAAATTACTATTATTATAAATTAAAATAATATAAAAAGTAAATTACTAATATAAATCAAATTATAATTATAATTATTATAAAATAAATTACTATTAAAAAGTAAAAAATTAATATAAATATTATTAAAAATTATTTAAAACAAACTTATAATCTTCATAATTATTAATATTAATCAATTCCATAGAATCATCTTCTTCTACCCCATAAAATGGAAACTGATCTTTAAAAATCTTTCTAAGAATTGGGTTTAAATTACTATCCTCATTATCAAGATATTTAATTAAAATATCTTTATTAGCTACAAATGGCATTCCTAAACCTTCTGGACTTTTTAATAAACCTGAATTTTTTCTCCTAAGAATAGAAATAGACTTTTCAGGGTTTTTCAAATTAAAAAGAGAATTAATGATGTTTTTATAAGTTTTGGAACTAACTGTTGGTTGATCTCCAGCTGAACACAAAACATATTTATTTTTACAATGTTTCAACCCATTTAATAATGAAGTAGAAAGGTCTACATTAATATTTTCATTTTCGATAATTTTAACTCTATCATCAGTAATATTAGCTAAAGCTTTTTTTATATTAGCTGCAAAATGACCTAATACAACAATACACTCATCAACATCAGAGGATAATACATTATTGATAGTTGTTTCAATAACTGTATTAATACTATTTTCACTTGGAAATGGAAGCAATAATTTATTTTTAATAGGACTTCCTTCTTTAATTTGACTATTTTCCATACGAGAATTTCGTCCTGCTGCAGTTATAACACTAGAAATTAACATTTATCTCACACAATCATACAAACCACAATCATATAAACATTTTATTGATTTAATCTTATTTCATTATAAATAATAAATTTCACATAAATAGATAATATATTTTATATAAATAATAAATTTTATAAATAATATAAAATTTGTAAATAATATAAATTTTATAAATAGTAATTATAATTTATATTAGAATTTATACTACGTATTAGAATCATTGATTAATGAAGAATTGGTATTGTTTATATTAACATCTGTTGGAACCATTTCAATCATTTTTGCATGAATAATCATACCAGTACCCTCACCTTCAGTCCACATGATAATTTTAATAGGATAATCTAAAGAATTTGTTACCTTAATACCTGAACCTGGATTGACACCAAAGTTTACTGCATCATGATCACCATTCATTCCTTTAGGTAAAGAAAGTCCTATAGCTAATGCAATAGATCTTAAAGTTCTAGCAGGAGGACATACTCCATGAGATGCACCCCCTCCAGGAGCTTTGGGATCAGAAGACACAGCAAAATCAACAATATCAATTCCTGACGATGTTGAATTAGGAGGAATAATTGTTCCATTCCATGCTTTAGCAAATTGTTTAGCATTATATGCACGGTTAGCATCATTATATTGAGGATATGATCCTAGGTAAGTATAAGCATCAGTCACATTAAATTCAGTATAATTTGCCTCATAAACCATGACTGGTGAGGAAGAAGGATAATAATAAGTATAATTTAACACACTTTCTCCAAAAAATTCTTTTATTTCATCAGGTTTAATAAAAGTCCTATTATCAGAAAAATCTGATAATCCATAATCTAAAGTCAAATTATCACCAACATTAGATTGATTAAACCAACTTTCAACAACTTCACCTGAAATATATTTATGAGGAATTGTATTATTATTAATATCATCTTTTCCAACAAATTTCACTGTTTTGTTTTCTTCAACAATATTTATGCCATCTTCAGTTTTAACTGCAATAGTATAAGGAGTTTTATATCCCCAGACAAAATTATCAGGAGGTTTAACAATTAATTTATTGTTTTCCTCAGTTAGAATACCAGGACCAGAAAAACCTGTTGCAACTCCAGAATCTGAAATTCCCGAACTTGAAAATTCATAAACTGGTAAAGGAACAACCCCTGTTGAAATAGATATAAACACACTACTAAAATCAAAAACTTTCAATCTATTGAATAAATAATCAATGTTTGTAACGATAGGATATTTGTCAATTTTTGACTCATCTACAACAGATTCTCCTGCAAAAACTGTTTTACCCAAAGGATATTTTGATACTTCGGTTACATTGCCTGAAAACTCATGTTCTCCCATAAAAGAAAAAGGTAATAGTAAAAATATTACAACTAGTAATCCAACGATAACTTTAACTGACCAGCGCATTTTGCCCTTCAATTTATCATATCCCCAAAAATTATAAAACCTATAAAAATTATATAATTTATAAAAAAAGTTCTTATATCCCTAAATCTCCTCCCTTATTACCATTTACCTCACTTAAAATTGTTTGGGAATATTTAAGCCCACCTTCCCCTATAATAAGAATAATATCATTACTAATATCTTTTTCATTAACATTACTTTTATCATTATTAATATTTTTATCATTAACACTACTTTTATCATTATTAATATTTTTATCTTTGATAATATTTTTATCATTACTATTGTTTTTATCTTTGATAATGTTTTTATCATTGGTACTGTGTTTATTTTTGATAATATTGTTAATATTCTGTTTTGAGTTATTAATAATATTTAAAGCAATTATAAGTCCTTCTTTCACTTGTTCAAAGCTTGCTCCTAACGTTCCAACTTTTGTAGAGTTTTTGCTAGACTCAGTATAAATTATTTCACATTTTTCATTTGCAAAATCATTTATAAATTTTGAAGACTTAAATGCTGAATAAGAAGCTGGAATGATGATATCTGCTTTAGATAAAAGTTTTGCTATTTCTAAGTCCCCTTCGTCACCACTTTCTGAAGAAATAGTATTAATTATAATAAATCTTCCATTAGCTAATTTTTTATCATTTTGAATAATATTAGAAACTGTCTGAATAACAGACTTAACACCTGCCGGATTATGAGCATAATCAAGAATTATCTTAGGATTATCATTAATAATTTCTAACCTACCATTAACCCCACTAAATGAATTAATTCCATCAGCAATATCATTAATATCAACTCCTGAAAGCCAAGCTCCAGTAGCAGCCGCTAATGAATTATAAACATTAGCTATAGAACCATTTTTCAAAGTTATATCAGCAGTTTGTTCATAAATCTTTAATGTAAATTTTATAGATGAATCTTCTTTATCAAAAATTATATCTCTAGCCTCAATATCTATCTTTGGATTTTTAAAACCACAATCACAGTGATAATTACCTAGATGGCCCAAATAATGAATATCATAAATTAAGTCTTTACCACAAACTGGACATATTCTAGATTCTTTAAAAACATCAATATCCTTAAAAATGTCTCCATAATAATTAATTCCAAAAAATAATAAATCTTCATTATCTTTTAAGTTTCCAAGATAAGCAACGATTGGATCATCAGCACATAATATTAAATTATCAGCTAAATCAACCATCTCTTTTTTACAATTAACATAATCATTAAAACTTCCATTAGATAAATGATCCTGAGTAATATTCGTGATAATTCCAGTATCAACTTCTGCATTTTTAGATATAGTTTCTATCTCACCAGCATTACCAAAAGTGCCTATTTCAATAACAGCTACATCACCCTCAAGTTTAGATTGTAAAGAAGGAATAAATTCAGTGTTTCCTTGAATATTAAGATTGTGCTCTGGAACATTTAATCCAGCAGTTTTAAAAATGTTTTTAAGAATTTCTGTTGTAGTAGTTTTACCATTAGTACCAGTAACACCAAAAACTAATTTATCAGATCTAAAAAACTTAAATATTTCATCAATACCAAAAACAGGAATATCTTCAAAACTCATATTATTTAAATCATTCCTTAAATTATTAATAAATTTTTCATTATCCATTAAACTAGGAGCTAAAAAAATAGAAGATGCATTATATAAAAGTTCATTACTAATTTCACTACCTAACTCTAAATCAATACCTTCAGTTTCAAAAATTGATTTTAAAGGAGTTTCATTTGCAGAATCAGAAATTGTTACATCAATGCCATTTGCAGCTAAAACTCTTCCGATTAAGCTACCAACAGTTCCACAACCACCAATAACAACGACTTTCCCAGAAATAGCTTCATAAAAATTTATCGCATCTTTAATATCATTTTTAACATTATCATAAGCATTAACAACACCAGGGCCAATATGAATAATTGTATCACCAGTATCAGCTATTGACAATGCATTAAAAATAGATTCACTAACATTTTCAGTTACATAAGTTTCAATATCACTACAAACATTAAAAGCTCCATCTAAAACTTCAAAAGCAGCATTATTATCAACAAACTCAGTGGTTTCATTTTTAGAAGAAACAATCAAAACATCAACTACTTTTCCAAGTACTTCCCCAATTTTATACTTATCTCTTGAAGTTAAAGTATCAGGATTATCCAAGCTTAATATGAGTTTTCCAGAGATATCAAAGCCAGAAAATAATTTTTCCATACTTTCTGGATTATGAGCAGCATCCATAAAAATATTTACACCATTTAACTTATCAATTTTCTCAAATCTTCCTTTAACACCTTTAAATGAAGACATACGGTTTATAGCATCATCTAAATCAATGCCCATGATTAAAGAACTTAAAATTGTAGCAATAGAGTTTTCGACATTAATCAAACCAGGAACCTTAATATTAACTTCTCTTTCAAAAGAAGGTATTACTTTTCTAGAATAATTATCACACTTACAAATCCCTAAATCAAAATCATCTGAATCAAGATTATCTGAATCAGAATCATTTAAATCAAAACTATCTGAATCAAGATTATCTAAATTAAAATTATTCAAATCATAATTAATTTTACCACAATTATTACAAACTAAAGTTAAAATATCTCCAGATTTAATCTTATAAATTGACCCATCTAAACCATTAAGTTTAATATCAGTAGCTACTATATCATAATCAACATCATCATTATAATAAACATTACCTTCAAATTCTACAGTTTGAGGATTTTGAAGACCATAAACAATATAATCATGATTAAATGTATCTAACCTACTACTGATAATTGGATCATCACCATTAGCAAGAACCAAGCCGTTCTTTTTAAGAAGTTTCTCAATAGCTATATTCCTAGTAATATAATCCTCATAATTTTCAAATTCATCCATATGATCTGGTGTTAAATTAGTAATAACACAAAAATCAAGTTCAAGGCCATCAGCCATCCTAATAGTTCCATGAGGAAGTTCAAAAATAGCTAAATCCTTGTTTTCACATTCAGAATTAACTACCATTTCAACTAACCCTTCAATAACTAAAGAATCTTGAAGAGATGAAAAAATAAGAGTTTTAAACTTATCTTTCAAAGCAAAATTAATCATATTAGTTGTAGTAGTCTTACCATCAGTTCCAGCTATCCCAATCATAGGTATAGCTATCAATGAATTTAAAATCTTTCCAACATCTTTATTTTCAATAATAACAAACTTTCCTTCAGAAGAAAGTTCATAAATCTTTTCTACAAAATCAACAGTTCTTGGAATATTAGGAGATATATAAACAGCGTCAGGAAAATCTAAAAGATCATAATCATGATCCCCTAATTCGAAAGTAATACCCCTATTTTCAAGTAATTCAATCTTTTTTTGTGCTTTTTTAGGAAGGTTATCAAATGAATTGGAGTCAGTAACAATAACATCCTTTTTTAAATAATTGAAAAGGTTAGCTACTGGTCTTCCTGCATTCCCTGCACCAACAACAAGAATATTTTTTCCAAAAAACACAACATTCCCCGATTAGATTTAATATAAATAAATAAAAATATTATAAGATAAATTTTAATATAATCATATAATTAAGCTTTATATTTGTAAATTAAAGTATATAATTATTACTATTAAACCAATATTAGAATAAAATTAGTATTATTTAATAATATAAAATATTTAAATAATTTAGGGCACAAGATTTTTATTAAAAAACGAAAAAAATAATGATTATCTGATATTTTCTGAGATATGATTGAATTGGGATTCTAAAAATATCAAATAAGTTTCATTTTAAATTTCATACTTATATATTAAAATCATTGAATAAGATTTTTTAATATTAGTAAAATTCCCGATTAATATTAAAAACACATTATTATGCTCTATTCTTTTCAATCTTATTTATCTATCCATAATCAATAAAAAAAATAAACATAAAATAAAAATATTTAAATCTTTATATAAGAAAGTATCCCGTTTAAATCACTGATTAAATCACTGAAAAAATCTTTTATAAAATCAAGTAAGTTTTCAAAATAAATTTTAAAAGAATCAAAGAACCCATACTCATTTAAAAATCCTGAATTATTATTTACTGTTTTTTCTAAAGATTCATTCTCACTAATATTATTATTAATTTTACCATTATTATTACTGTTATTATTACTATTTAGTTCCTTTGAAAAATATTTCTTATGTTTTAATTTATTAGTATTAATTTCATCATAGCCATTTTGAACAGTGATGTTTTGATTAGAATTATAAAAAAATAAAGAATCAGATTTATTTAAACTTGGAAAGTTAATTGTCATATTAACTGGAATAAGATCCCATGGTCTGTGATCAGAAGTTTCAGCAATATAATATATAATATATGTATAAAAAGGATCCAAATTTATCATAGATCCATTATTATCTATTGTAGAACCATTAAATAACATTTGAAAATTTACAAATCCGTAAATATCTGGATAAAAATAATTCCATGTAATCTTACCATTTTCATCAGTTATAAAAGATCTTACCTCATCACCAAAAGCAAAATTAATAGTTTGATTAGGAAGTGGTGCATTGGTTTCCTTAAATGAAAGAAAACCATCAAATGATAAATAAGGACGACTACTACCACAAACAACAAAAATTTGTTTTGTGAATTTTTTTATTGTAAATTCTAACATAACATTACTAGATTCATTAATACTATTCACTTCATCAATCAACAAATCAGGGTGAAATAAATGTTTAGGAACAATAGAATTATTTAAATCAGTGATAATAATCAAAGAATCGTTATAATTAGACTTATTATCTAATTCTATAATTCTTTGTTCATTATAATTATCGTTGGAATACACGCAAGAAACACTTATCAAAAATATCAATAATATAAAAATAATTTTCCCAATAGTAACTTTATTCATAAATCATCATCTCGTTAAAATATTAATCATTGCCAACTTACATCAGCAATAATGTCATAAATATTAAAGCAAATATTCGCTTTTTATAATAGCTAAATAAAATATTGTAATAAAAAACATATAAATATTTTCATTTATAATCCAAAAAATTGAATTATAAAATATTTAAATAATTTTAATTAACAGAATCCTTCTAAAACTCATAAAAATAACCCTCAATTTTATTATTACCATATTTTATTTGTTTTTATTAAAGCTGTTTCTTGAATAAACAATATGCAAAACTTTATTCTTTTTCACACCAAAATTATTCTTAGTTATCTTATTAGCATAACCCAACAACTTAATCTGATGGTGTTTATTCAATTTAATAGTGTTTCGAGTGATAATATTCTTATTTCCAATAATTTTAACACCATGATCACCATTTTTTGTAATTATGCACTTTTTAACAGTGTTTTTACTTCCAAGTATCTGAACACCAAATTTCTTATTTTTAGTTAAAATATTGGAAAATAACATATTTTTAATCCCTGTCACTGTTATTCCATGTTTAAATTCAGCAATTTTATTCCTTATTAATTTATTATATTTAGAAATGTCTTTTTTTCCAGCATTACTATAATAAGAAATCTTAATGGCCATATGTCCTTTATTTTTTCCATTAAGTTGATTATTAATGATTATATTTCCAATACCTAGAATATGTATTCCAGATTTTGAAGCTTCCTTAGTTTTATAATTAAAACCTTTACCTACTCTAATTTTAACCCTATAAGTTGATTTGAAAAATTTAATAAAATCCTTCTCTAACTTAGTGAAATTAGATATTAAATGCATATTATTCTTATTATATGTAGAAACTTTATTATTAGATACTTTATTCTTTTTTCCATTAATCAAAATCCCATAGTTATTAAAATTTGAAATTTTATTAGAAACTAACATATTTTTATTGCCTTTAACTTGAATAGCTGAAAAAATGATAAATTCTTTAAACAATGTTCGATTTTCAATACCAAACAGTGTTGAATAATAATTAAATAAATACATTTCATCATTAGTATAATATATTGGGTATCTATCCACTTTAGCACCATATATGATATTTTTAAATATAAAGTTATTATTGCCAAAAATAACTACACCTTTATAAAACATATTTGTAAGTTTATTATGAAATATCTTATTAGAATCGCCTTTTACAAATATAGCATAGTGATAACTTAATATATCCCCATTAAATGAGATATTATTTTTAAAAACTTCATTATTTTTACCTTTTATTAATATACCATAAGTTTTACTATTTTTCTTAGAATTTAACCCTAAAGATTTTGAAACTATTTTGTTTTTATGAATTTTAGTTAAATTTGCCTTGTTAAAGATTCCATTATTATTATTGACTAAATTATTGTATTTGATATTTGTTTCATCTCCAGTATTATAAATAGCATAATTACAAGATAATAGACTATTGAAACTTATTAAAGATTTATATTTGTTATAAATACCATATTTACTTTCAATTAAATTATTATAAGTAATTGAAGATTTTCCATTATTATATATGGCATATTCACATTGAAAAATATAATTATTTTTAATATAAATTGAATCACCAGTATTAACTATTCCACATTTATTAGAACTAGTAATATTATTATATTGTATAGTTACATTATTTCCTTTATTTTTTATATGGTACTTACTTAAATGATAATAAGAATAAAAATCAGGCATTGCAAAATAAGGCACATCAACTATTGCTTGCACTGGAGGAGTATACCTATGTTTCAAGACATAACTAGTAGTTATGTAATTATTAGCAATTAAGCCTGAATTCCCACTATTAAAAATAGCATTAAAAGAATCTAAATAATTATCAGAAAGATTAAAATAAGAACCTTTATTATAAATTCCAGTTGTAGATTCAACACGATTTTCTGAAATTAAAACACTCTTTCCTTCATTATAAATTCCATAATAAAAATAACGATAAGTGCTTCCACCACCGATAATACCAATGCCTGGAAGTGTACTTATATAAGTACTTCTAATATTATTTCCTTTAATAATACCACTATAACCAGTATTAAAAACACCATATTCCCCATATCCAGTGACATTATTAGAATTTATGGTAGTTTTAAATCCTTTATTATATATGCCATATTTATAATTATTATAAAGATAATAAGCCCCATCATTCCCAATAATAGAAACATCTACTTTATTATTTTCAATTATCACATAAGATCCATCATTATAAACAGCATAACCATCAATAGGATAAAACGTGTTAAAACTAATTATAGTTCTATTACCCCTATTATAAACACCATAAATACAGTTAGAGATAAAATTAGATTTAATACTAACATCAGTAGCAACATTGTAAATACCATAATTACTATTAAATATATTATTATTTTCAATATTAGAACTATAACCTCCAAATATAGCATTTTTAAAATCCAGAATATTATTAAATTTTAAATAAGAAATAAAACTACAATATATTCCCCCAAATTTATTATTTTCACCAATAAAATTACTTTTAAGGATGTTAAGATAAGAAAAACCTTTAGCATATACCATATAGCCATCAGAGCTTAATAAATTCCCAGTAAAACTTGAATTATTTATTGTTAAATTATATTCATAAATACTTATTGATAATCCACTAGGTACACCAAATGGAGAATGATGAGAAATAACACTTAAATTTCCTTTATTATATGTGAAAATAGAATTTGAAATAAAAAACTTATGTCCCTGCCAAATATATAATGCTGCACCATCAAATGCAGAATTATTAGTTATATTAGAATCAATTAAATCGACTTCTCCAAACTCTTTAAAAATCGCACCACCAGATGAAGATGCAAAATTATTAACAAATATAGAATTAAAAATTTTAAGATTTCCTTGGGAAGCTAAAGCACCACCATAATCTGCAGAATTATCTTTAAAATAACAACTATAAATATTTAAATCACCTTTACTATAAATAGCTCCACCCTCACCCCAATAGAAATAAGTAATACTCCCATTAGTAATAGAAGTAGTAATAGAAGTAGTTGTACTTTTACCATTGACAAAAACTATACCATAAATATTTACAGTGATGCCTGAATTTATATTAAAAATCCTAGATAAACCCTCACCATCAATCACAGTATCAGAAATATTATTATCTTTGTAATAATATTTAGCACCATAAATACTAACATTTCGAGAAATAGTCAAATTAGTATTATTACCAGAAGCTTTATACTTCCCACCTCCAATAATAATAGTATCTCCAAAGCTATAGTCAGAATTAGTCTTATTAACAGCTAAACCAATATTATCATAAGGATTATCAATACTTCCATCACCACCAGAACCATTAGAATTAGAAGAATCAACACTATAAGATGCAGCATTAACAGAAGACATTGAAATAATAATTAAAAATAAAATTAATAAGCTACTGATAAAATATTTTTTATATATAATATTCATTATAAAATCTCCAATAATAATTAGATAGTATAACACTCATCCTTATCACGCCGTATTCTTTTTAAACTTATTTTTATATCCTTTAATAGAAAATCTTTTACCTGTATTCTTACCTAATTTATTATTAACAATAGTATTGAGGTCTCCTGTAATTTTAATGGAATATTTTTTACATAAACGAGCTATATTGCCTGATAATTTGTTTTTATCCCCATTTAGTTTAATACCATAATATTTACTTTTACTGAGTTTGTTTGTTGCGATTTTGTTTTTGTTTCCAAAGATAATAATTCCTATTTTACTTTTATATGCGGTATTCTTGTATAATATGTTTTTATGTCCCATAATCGAAATTCCATAGGTTTTAGATTTGATTTTATTATTTTTAAGTTTATTTTTATCTCCTTTAATATAAATACCCATTTTAACCTTAGAAATAAGATTATTTGTTATTGTATTATAATTTGAGTTTATTTTAATAGCCATGTTCTTGTTTTGGATAGTATTCTTAGTTATTTTGTTATATCCATATGATACAATGTTTATACTGATGTGTTTGGATTTTATCATCTTATTTTTATATATTGTATTACTTTCAGAGTTTATGAAAATATCATTATAATTATTCCTAAAAGTATTGTATTCAACCTTATTAGTATGTGCAAAAATCAAAACGGCTGTTTTTTTGGTAGATGAAATCTTATTATACCCAATATAATTTTTAATACCATTAACTGAAATTCCTTCAATGCTTTTATTAATAATATTACTTTCAATATTGCAATTTTTTCCAAAAATAGAAATAGCATATTTAGTATTCACAAAAACATTTCCTGCCACATTAACATCATCACAATCAATATAAATACCTTTATTAGAATTAATAAACTTACAGTTATTAATACCAGAATCAAAAGTGCTAAATGAAATTGCATTAATGCAGATACCTTTAACATTCATGAATGTATTAGAAGAAATACTAGCAAAGGACTCATCAGTCAAATAAAATCCATATTCCTCAATATTTTTAAGAATATTATTTTCAATGAAATAAATAGAAGAATTAGTTAATTGAATGCCAACTTTAAGATTAGATAAATTATTACCTTTAACTGTATTTAAATAACTATAGCCACTAATAGGACTTGTAGACGGAATCATGTATAAAACAATCGCTTTAGAACAATTTTTAATAATATTATTATTAATAAAAGGCCTAGCATGTGCTAAAAAAACACCTTCACCCTCATTATTCTCAATCAAATTATATTGGATTGGAGAAAAACCAGAAATGCTGTAACCATTGAAATGCAACCCATATATGTATATTCCCATACCTTTATTATTTAATATAGAATTATTAAGTATATTGCAATCATAATTATATAATAAATGGACACCATTACCTAAATTGCCTTTTAATGTATTATATATTATGTTAGTATAAAAAATATTATTGGCAAAAATTCCACCTTTCCAATTATTTGTAATAGTATTGTATTTTATTACAGAAGAAAGATTTGCAGAAGTTATTATTCCAAGAGAAGAATCTAAGACATTATAAATTTCAGAACAATTTATATATATTCCAAATCCGAAATTTCCGTCTACATTATTATTAACCAAAGAAGAGCTGCGAAAATAGTTTATAATTATCCCATTGTCACTAGAATCACGAATAATATTATTTGTTAAATTTGTTACACTACAATTAGTGATATACATACCATACTTATAATTATCATTTACACTATTATTCTCTAATATAGAATATAAAATATCATTAATCCTAATACCATGTTCATTATTATTTTCAATTATATTATCATTTATTGTGGTATTATTTATCTGACTTGCAAAAATACCTCTTTTATTTCCAGAAATATTATTTTTAGAAATATTTGAATCTTCAACCAAACCAATATTAATTCCATCCTCTTTATTATTATCAATCTTATTTTTAGAAATATTTGATGACTTTAACTCATCTAAAAATACACCAGAACGATTATTATCATTAACAACATTATTTTCAACTTTTGAATTTTTAGAAGAAGACATTACAATTCCATGATTACTATTATTCGTAACATTATTAGCCTCTACACTAAAATTATTTGAATTACTTATAAAAGCTCCATAGCCATTAGAATCAATATTATTGTCCTTAATTTGCGTATTTTCAGATGAATCGAATTTAACACCAATATTTTTATTATAATTAATATTATTATTTGTAATACTATTATTATTTCCAATTATCTCAATGCCTCTATTAAATCCAGAAACATTATTATTCGAGATATTAGTATTGTTTGAATTCTCAATTGAAATACCCATATAATGACCATTACTAATAGAATTATTAAAGACGAATAACCCATTAGCATTAGTTATATCAATACCCGTATCAGTATTATTCAAAAAATTAGATATAATACTAATATTATTAGAAGATTCAACGATGATCCCAGTTACATAGCCATGTAAAATAAAACCTTCAATGTTAACATTATCAGATAAAATCTTAAAAGCATATTTCAAAGGTATAGATGTGTTATAACCATTAAATAACACACCACCATCACAGAATATGCTAATAGATTTATTTATTAACAGATTAATATCCTTGAAAACAGTTCCATTACTTGAAGAAAAATACAACTCAGTAATATCCCTATCATTATCTATTAAATCCTGAATCATCGTATTAGACCAAGAAGAATTAACACTATATTGTGTAGCACTAACACTTGGTAAAATAAGAAAAAGAATAACGGAAATCATAATCAGATTTCTAAATAAACTTTTCATAATTATCACCATTATTAATAAAATCAAATTCTAAGAGTAAATTTTGTATATGTAGAAAGATAATCCTCCGTTTCAATTAAAGTAAAAATATTTCCATTACTTGATATAATAAAATAACCAATAAGCTTATTATTTTTAGAGTTATATGTATGAAATGCCCAAACATTACTAAAAATAAGTTTTCCGCTTAAATCGTAGACACTACCATTAATGTATGTATTAAATGGCTTCAATTGGACATTGCTATTAATTTCGAGATTATCAAAATTTTTCAAAAATTTTAAAGCTGAAGAAAAAGAATTAGTAGAACTACTTAAATCAGCAAAATAGTTAGGTTGATGATCAGGATCATTAGTATAATTTATATTAGAATCACTATGCTTTTTAGTCATCCCCAAATAATGATTACAGTTATATTCAAACGAATCATACTTATTATCAGTGATAATACTACTTTTTGTTGGATTTTTAGCATAAGTGTCACTTTCAGCCCATGCTGAATTATTATACTCTTTAATAATATGTGATGAAGTTCCATCAACAGCCGTCCACTCATTTTTCAAATAAACAAAAAGATATGCATGACCTAAATGAGGTTCATTAAGTGGAAATTCTGACGGATTAAAATAAGTTATTATTTTATATTTAACTGCAATTCCAGATGCTCTACATAAAGCTGCTATTAAGTTAGAATATCCAACACAATTAGCCATATACTTACCATTAGAATCTTTATGAGCTAAAACACCTAAAGCAGAATAATTACTCTTTTCATAGTATGTAACATTTTTACCTACCCATTTGAAAATTTTGTCCATCTTTTTGACCTGATTATCCTTACTACCTTTTGTATTAAAAAGATCAGTCCCCAAAATTTCTTTACTTTTTAATAAATTTTTAATTTTTTCATTATTAACCTCACACTTTGTTGATTTTTTCAAATAAGGATTATCATACTTGGTTACTTTCTTAGTATTTTTTTTCCATGTTTCTTTTACAATTAAATACTTATTATTTCCTTTTTTCCCTGTAAGATAATACTTATAATATACAGTATTTCCATTTTTATCCTTAGTAGTCTTTTTATATTTAGAAGAAGAATATTTTACTTTTTTATGATAAACAGAAAAATTAACTTTTCTCAAACCTGTAGGATAATTATGAATAGTTTTGCTCCAATCAACTTTAGTCCATTTCATTCCACTTCCAATAGCAACATAACCCTCTTTATAAGATTTTGTTTTAGTAAATCCTTTTGTATATTTCTTAATTTCTGTTGAAGTTAATTTAGTTGTAGAAGATTTAGAACTACTTACAGAACTAGTTTGAGATTTAGAACTACTACCAGAACCTTTATTTGACTTACTTTCAACTAAAATTTCATCATCAAATACAAAATCATCAAAATCATCAAATTCTCCTTCTTCATCAGAACCAATAACTTCTATTTCCTTTAAATCAGAAAATTCAATGTCTCTATGAATAAAAATAACTGAAACAGTGACAAATGTTGATTTTAACACCAAAGGCATAGAAATAACAAAAGTAGCTACACCATCATTACCAGTTATTGCACTATAAACATTATCCTCAAAATTTAATGTTATAACAGTATTTATAGATAAATCTGAAAGTGTTTGTTTGGTGCCATCAATATATACATCAAGACTTTCACTAAAAACAAAATTAAGTAAATTATCACCAGAATACAAACTTGCCTCTACTATCAAGTTACTACCGGAATATGACGAATCATCAGAAAAGAGTTCAATACCAGAGATTTCAGCTTCATTTCCACTAAAATAAACACTTGATAAATTCAAATTCCCAGAACTATAAATCCCACTTCCGTAACCTGCATTATTATTAATAATACTCCCACCACGAACACTTAAACTATCTGTAGAATATATCGCTCCTCCATTACTCGCGTTATTATTCTCAAACTTACAAGCAACAAGACTCAAAACATTTTCAGAATATATCCCACCTCCATAAGAAGCATTATTACCTTTAAACTGAGAATAGCTAATACTAGCAGAACCAATCTCTAAATAAATACTTCCTCCTTTTTCAGCAGTATTACCTGTGAAAAAAGAAGAATCAATAGTCACAAGACCAGTAGAATATATTGATCCACCATTAACCGCTTTATTATTAGTAAAATTAGAAAAAACAATATTAAGAGCATTTGTAGAGTATATCACCCCACCATCACCATTAGAACTAATATTTTCAAAAACAGAACAATTAACAATCAAATTACCATCATTAAAAATCACACTTTCATCATCAGAACATATATCCTTAAATAATGAATTAGCTATATTTAAAACACCATTATTATAAATAACACCATTAACATGAATATCTGTGAAATTAGAATTAATTATACCAAGTTTTCCATTGTTATTAATAATATTAGAGTTATTAAAACTTTTAAATACAGAATTATTAATATTTACAATTCCACCATAAACATTAAGGAATCTTCCATTGATAGCTGAGTTAAAAACAAAGTTATTAATATCTACATTAGAATTATTAGTATAAAACAGGAAAAATTCATTTTCAAGAACAATATCCTTAAATATTGAATTTTTAAAACTTAAACTACCACCAATAACATAAAACAAGTTATTTGTTGAATTAATCTCTTCAAAGATCAAATTATTAATATTTAAATTACTATTAACGCTTTCAAATATTTTTAGATTTCCTTTAAGTTTTTTAAATCTACTATTTTCAATATTAAAACTTGAATTATTAGTATATATTAATGTTCCATTAGCTATATCCTGGAAAACAATATCATTAAAATATACCTCTCCATTAAAATCATTAACAATATTACCATCAATTAAATTTTGAAATGTAACATTGTTAAAATTTGAACTACTATGAGTATTAAAAATAGCTGATCCATTAACAACATTATTTCCAAATATACTAGAATTTATATGTAGATTACTATTATTTGTGAAAATAAGATTATTATTACTAGTATCATTAATAATATTAACTTTATTAAGATTTAATAGGCTATTAGTTGAATAAATAAGATTATTATCATTTAAACCATTATTAATAAAATTAGAACTTGTTAAAGTGAGTTTAGAATTATTTAAATATAAAATAACCCCATTTTTAATAGTTTTAAAAATAGTTTTATTAATAGTTAAGTTTCCATTAACAATATGAATAATGCCAATATCACTATTATTAAGTTTAATATTTTCAAATAAACAATTTTCAATAGCTAAATCACTATTATTAGTATAAAAAGCACTTATATTATTGTTTATGAAATTTGAATTGAAAACATTAATATTTCCACTATCAATATTAACAATAGAGCTTTTACCACTAATATTAATAAATTCCAAATTATCAAAAATTAAATCACTATTAAAACCATGAATAACAGCATTACTAGTTTTAATACAATCAAATAAACTATTTTCAATAGCTAAATTACTATTATTAACATAAAAAGCACTAAGATTATTATTTATGAAATTTGAATTAAAAACATGAATATTTCCACTATCAATATTAACAATAGAGTTTTTACCAATAATATTAATAAATTCCAAGTTATCAAAAATTAAATCACTATTAAAACCATGAATAATATCATTATTAGTTTTAATAGAATTAAATAAGGTATTATTAATCTTTAAGTTACTATTAAATGAATTAATTACTAATCCATTGATAGAATTAAATTTATTGTGATTTAAATCAGAATAAGAATTATTTAAACTAATCAAGCCATTATCACTTTTACTGTTTATAAAATCACATTTTAATACTTCTAATTTAGAATTCTCAGAAAGAATAGCTGTACCATTAACATTGACAAAAACTAGCTCTTTAATAGTAACTATTGAATCAAAAACATTGAAAACATTAATATTAGTTTGATTTTCACTATCAAAGACTATAGCTCCCCCACTATAACTATTAGCTCCAATAATAGTGACATTTTTAGCTATTGTCTGATTTAAATTAGATGAAGACTTATAAGTAATGTTTCCAGCTATATAAATTGTACCTTCATCAACTACAAGTTCCAATGCCCTTTTAATTGTTTTAACTGCAATATTCCAGTCTGTTCCATTATTTAAATCAGATCCTCCTGTTCCATTGACAAATATCATCATATTATTCCAATTATCAACATTGAACATTACAAATCCAAGACTGCCATTAACAAGTATTTCTTTTAGTCCTGTATTAGCTCTAAATACACCTGAAATAGAGGACATCTTATCTTTAAAAGAACCATTAAAAGATAAAAAGTTAGAAGCCCCATCCGAATCATCACCATTTATAGCTAACTGATAAGAATATAAACCTTCTCCTGAATCTTTAAAAACTACTTTGTAATAATTAAGTGAATTTACACTACCTGTATTGTTAATATGAGCACCTAATGGATTAAAATTATCCCCCCACCAATTAAAAGATAAATTAGAACCATAACCACTATTATAGACTTGTTTTAATGTATCATCAATGTTATTAAAGAATCGAGTATAGTTAATTGTATTATCATCACCAGAAATACTTATAGCTCCTCCATTATGTGCCTTATTATCAACAAATGATGAAGAAGTTATAATATTATTATTACCATTTATAAAAATTGCTCCACCATTAATAGCATTATTATTAATAAATTCTGTCCTGTTTATAATGTTTCCAGATGAATTAAGATATAATACACCATTACCATTAATACTATTACCAACAAATTTTGAATCAATAACTTCAATACAACCATTAGCAATAGTGTATATTACCCCTCCACCACCATTAAAAGAAATATCAGAAAAGGTAATATTAGCTATATATAATAAACCGTTTTCAACATTGAATACCCTTACATCACCACTTTTTGTAGTGAATATAACATTACCCCAACCATATAAGTTTACATCTTTTTTAATAGTTATGTTAGTATTATTTTCATCATTATAAGTTCCATTTAGTGCATATATTGTCCCACCACTAATAAGCAGATTTAAAGCATATTTAAAATCTTTAAACGGTTTATCCAATCTAGTTCCAATATTTTCATTATCACCATTTACAGAATCTATATAAAAAGTACAATTGAAGAATTTACTAGTGTTTTTATTTGCAGAATAGTAATAATCATCCTCTTCTAAATTAACATTAAATTTTACTGTTCCTGCCTGTGTTACTCTATGAACCCAAACACCATAATTATTAATAAAACTTATTTCCCTTATTTCACCATTAACAGTAACATTAAATACTTGAGTAATATTAGGATTAAGAGAAGAAAGATATAAGTCAATATTAATATTCAAATCATCCTCATAGTTAAAATTTTGAATAATAATATTACTTATATTAAGATAATACTTAACAACACCCCAAGTACTAATATTATTAGTATTATTGTAATCTATATTGTTGGTTCCTTGAATATCAAATAAAACATTAGTTAATAAAGTTATAACATAATCAAAATAACCAATACCATTATTAAAACTCATTTCTCTTGTTAAAATATCATTATCAGTTTTATTAGCTGTTTTAAGTGTTATGTTTAGTTTTCCTGTGAAATTATCTTTTAAATCTATCTTTAAAGTTATATTATCAGCATAATTAATTCTATCAACCAATATAGTGAGGTTTTTAATTTCTAATTTACCTTTACCAACCAAATACTCTAAAAAAAACACTCTATTATTTGTAAAAATAGAAAGATTATTATAAACATGCTTTAATAGGAATTTAAATGTTTTATCTTCTTTTACGTTTAATGAATCAATGAATATATCATTGTAGAAGAGTGAAACATTAAAATCAGGTAGAAAGTTTATATTTCCTTTATTAATTGTATTATTTAAATGGAAAGAATAAAATATTGTACAATTATCATCAACAACAGTATTAACAGTCTTACTGGTGGTGAAAATTGCAGTATAATAAGTATTTATTTTTAAATTAGTGTGATTAGTGTAATTATTATCTCCCCACCAATTATAATCGAAGTAACCATTATTAGAACCATTGGAGAAAACAATGTTATTACCATTATCTAAAAACAAGGAGTATGAAACATTAAAACCATTATTACCATTATCAAGGTATATTGATTGGCAAATGCTTCCTGTATTGTTTTCAAAGACTGATGAGTATAAGTTAAAGTTATTAGTGTTTTTTAAGTAAATTCCAGCTCCATAAGTAGCATGATTATTAGAAAATTTAATATTAGATAGGTTAAAATAACCTCCACCATTGATGACTATTGCCCCACCATAATTAGTAGCTGTATTATTTAAGAAATTTGAGTCTTTTATTGTTAAATTAGAGTTATCAGAATAAATAGCTCCACCATTAGCACTATTACCATTAATAAATGTAATATTATTAATTTTCACATCTGCATTTAGGATTTTAAAAATACTAAATTTATTTTCACCATCAAAAACAACACAAACTTCATTATCATTAACACCAATAATATTTAAATCCTTATCAATCAAAATATTAGTATTATTCACTCCATTATAAACTGATGAAGCTATATAAACATACCCCCCATCAATCACAAGATTTACTGCTTTTTTCAAACTTTTAAGACTAGATCCCCATGAATCACCATTATAAAAGTCATCACCATAAATATCATTAACAAAAACAACAAAATGACCTACAAAATCATCAACACTAACTTTAAATAGCTTATCACCATTTAAACTAGTAATTATTGTTCTTGGTGTATTAGCTTGAAACCGAGTATGGTTGGTTCCATTATAGTAATCACCATAAAAAACTGGTAAATAATCTGAACCAAGTGAGCTTTCACTATTTTTTAGAGTTAAAAAATAATTAAAAGTAGCTAAATCACCATTTAAACTAACAAGTTTAACTTTAACAGTATAATAATCACTTAAAACAACACTAATAGAATCAGTAACGTGGTTAATTAATGGATTATTGTTATCACCCCACCAATTATAAGATAAATCAATAAGAGTGCTTGATCCAGTAATATAAACATACTTATTACCATTATTATTAGCTATATAATTATAATTGGCTGTTATGTTTGAAGAGCTTGAGTATATTCCCCCTCCATTTGTTGCAGAGTTGTTAACAAGTGCTGACGTGTTTATAAGCATTGTAGTGTTGGATAAATAGATAATTCCACCATTATTTGTTGCCTGGTTATTTGTGAAGTTAGAGTATTTAATATTTAGGATATTTTTGGAATATATTGCTCCGCCATTAAAAGCATTATTATCTTTAAAGTTCGAAGAAGAAATATTCAAATAACCAGTAGTTGAAGTATTGTATAAATCATTATAGATTGCCCCACCATTAGTGTTTGCAGAGTTAGAAGTGAATATTGAGTTTTCTAATTTGACTTTAGAATTTCTAACATATACAGCTCCACCAGATCCATTTACTTTATTATTTATGAATTTACAATTACGAATAAGAATATCAGTATTGATAATTTTTATTGCTCCACCAGTAGATGCAGTGTTATTTGTAAAATTACAGTTAATCACTTGAGAACCTATACTTTGAATAGCGAAATTAATTGCTCCTCCAGTATCAAGTGCCTGATTATTTTCAAAAACAGAATTTGTAATGTTAACATGCCCTGCATGAACATCAATAGCAGCACCTTCAACCCAATCATCCTCACCAGCATATATACCTTTATTTCCTTTAAATATACAGTTGTTTATCCTAGAGTTATCTGCATCTGGAGATAAAAATACAGCTGTTCCTGATTCTCCTTGATTGTTAAGGAAGGTGCAATTTTCAATAATTACTTGTCCACCCGCACGGATAGCTGAACCAGCACCAGTGCCTTCAAGAAAACCATTTTTAAAAATAATCCTCCTAAAAGTAACAAGAGTATTATTACCCGTCTTCATAATACGACTTTCACCTTTAGCATCAAGCGTAGCATACTGACCACTAGGCCCCTGAATAGTAATATTTTTACTAATTGGTATTTGAGAACCATCACCATTATAAGTAGTGTTTTGAAGTGTTATCGTCTTACCTGAATCAGTAACATTAATAGCTTGACGAATATCACCAAAATCAGCACTATTAACCGATGTTAAAGATAAAAAAAGTAAAATTATAAAAGAAAATAGAATAAAAATACGAAACAACACATCAAAACTTCCCATTTTCCGTGTTACCCCCAAATTTTCTAAATTCATCTCCATCATCTACTATAAAATAACTATCTAATCATCATAACAATCAAAATAACAATTTTTATCACCAAAATAAAAAAAAATAAAGATAATAAAAATCTAACAAATCTAAACATCCCAATAATAAAAAAATTAAAAATATATAAATAGCGAACATTCTTTATGTTATATAAATATTATCCTCTCATCCTATATAAACATTTACAAAAGCTATTAAAAATTATTGAGTTTTTATGTAAAATTTAAATTTATTTATAAATAACTTATAAATAAACCATGAAAAAATAAAAAAACTCCACAAAAATTTACATTCTAATAAAAAAAGGATAAATAAAAAAAGATAAAAATTTAATTAATATTTTAGAAGCTTTATCTTAATCACAAATATCAGATAATGCTTTTAATCTTTCTTGAATTTCAATTATTTTTTCTTGGCCATTTCCACCAATAAAAATTGCATCTTCATGAGAATATTCAGCTATAAATCCAATAATCTCATCAAGATTATTAGCTACTTCAACTCTCCCATCAAAACCAATAGAATTTAATCTATATAAACCATGATCAACAGTATCATCTAAACCAGGGAACAGTACAATTACTTCTGGGCTTGAATAAGCTACAGTATTTAATATATCAAAACGATGCTCTTCATTGATTCTAGGAGTTCCAACAAAAGCAGCATAGAAATATTTTTCATCTAATAAGGATTTAACAGCATCAGAATTGTCAGTTTTTCCAATAAATATTTCTGAGTCATTCAATTTGAAAATTTTTAATCTACCTTCAATAGCTTTAAAATTATTCAAAGTATTAAAAATAATCTCATCATCAACCCCAAGATAAGTTGCAATTGAAGCAGCTAAGCCAGCATTAAGACGATTAAATTTTCCAAAAACTTTTAAATCACCTAAATATTCATCATAAGATAATATATTAGATAAATCAGGAAATTCCTCTTCAAATTCAGAAAAATACTTTAAATTTTTGTCTAAAAATATTGTTTTGTTTTTAGAGAAGTCTAGAATCTTATTTTTATAATTTTCAATCGATCTATGACTATCCATATGGTCATTACCAATATTAGTTAAACCTACTAAATCAAAATCAAAACAATAATTACAATAATTTAAAGTCATATCACAAACTTCAATTAAAATTATATCATAATCTCCATTTTCAGCTTCTAAAATAACATCGCAATAGCCATTAAAACCTCCACCTGCATTTCCACCAACAAGGACCTTTTTACCAGAATTTTCAAGAATCTCTTTAAGCATATATACAGTAGTGGTTTTACCATTTGTTCCAGTTACTCCAATTGTTTTAATAGATTTATGTCTTGTTAAAAAGTCACTGATATGATTTCCAGAAGATACTACATTTTTAGCTAATTCTGTTTTCCACAAGCTTGGACTTAGCATCACAGCATCACAACTAGCAATAGTATCCATATCATTATACCCCAGATCAATAATTAGATTTTCACTAGAAAGAGTAATTGCTTTCTCACTTATAAAAAAAGTATTATCAGAGAGTAATTTTAAATCTTCTAAATCACCTAAATCTATATCAGTTTTTAAATCAGTAGCATATACATGCCAATTATTATCCAATAAAGATTTAGTAGCTTTCTTACCTTCAACTCCTAATCCAACAACTGCAGCTCTCATTTTATCAAAATTACGATTATTAACACTTTTTATTATTAATAATATATATAATAAAGTATTAAATCTTAAAATAATCAATAAATTATCTAAAATAATTTATTAATAATCAATCCAATAAACAATCTAACTTAATATCTAAAAAATATTTAATTTAATATTTGATTTAATATTTTAGTTTAATATCTAATATTTTAATTTTATAATATTTTAATTTAATAATTAATTAAAATAACTAATCTAATAAAGTATTTCAATATAAATACTATGAATAATAAAAATATTAGTAATAAATTTCTTAATAATAAATTAAATAATTAATAAAATTATAATACTTATATATCTAAAGTTTATATTATAAATAATAATTGGTTAAAAGAAAAAAATAAATAAAATATAATAAATTATAATAAAACTAATATAACAGAGGTTTTAAAATGTTTGAAGAAGATATAGATGATAAAATTTATAATCTCCTTATAAGTAATGGAATTGATGAAAATCAAGAATATCCTAAATTTGTAGAGAAATTATATTCTAAAGTTGAATTTTTATGGAAAGAATCGGTTCCTGGATCTTATTCTCACCTGACTGAAAAATTTTTTAGTAAAATTGATGTTGTCATTATCTTATCAGGACTGTATGAAAATAATAAGGAAAAAATAGATGCTCTTGTTGATGCTAGTAAAAAATATGAAACACCAATTGTATTAGTTAGACCCTATGGTGTTGAAGAAGTTCCAGAAAATCTAGAATCTGTAGCTATTTCATTAGTTGGTTGGAATGCAAATTGTATTGTAGATAGTATAAAAGGAGCATTAAGTTTAAATTCAGAAAGCTGTGATATTTAATTTAAATTATAATCTACTAATTTTATATTAAAAACACAATTTAAATAATGATCTCAAATTTAAGAGATTTCCCCTCTTTTAAATCATTAATTAAGTTTTTATTTAAATCAGATGAAGCTTTATCAGATTTTATCATGAGGGTTCTAGAACATACATAATTACTCTTCCTAGATACAATATCTGTTGGATGATTTAATGTAAGTCTTGGATGTCCAAAACCATTAATTTCATCAGTTGAATTATAAGTAGATAATTTAACTTTAATTTTAGTATTTTCATTTGCTATTTTTTCTTTAAGTTCTTCTGGAAAATCATCCATAGTCTTATCCATATCCACACCAATTATACAATCTCCAGCTATTGAAAGGTTTTTATCCTTAGTAATTTCAAATGTAGATTTATGTTTTGAAGTAACATTCTCATGTCCTTTAGCTTGTATTATAAAATTCAATTTATCACCATGGTATAATCTTTTTAATATTCATCTGATTCAATACTTATAACTCTAATTTTATTTATGCCCATATTTTTATTTATAAATCTAACTTTTATTTATAAATTTTTATTTATAAATTCTTTATAATTTTTAAAATTTTTTATTTTTATATGAGTCATTGCCCAAAGTCAAATTTTTAGAAAAATCATTGAAAATAATTCTCATATTTATCCTTTTAATTTTATATAATTAGTGAATTTAGGTTAATTTTTACAAATAAGATATATTTAAATATTAAAATAAAAGAAAAATTAAAATTTAAAAGAATATTAAAAAGAATTAAAAAATAAAAAGCTAAAAATAAGAATTAAAAAAATTATTGAAAAATTATAATTTTTTGATTTAATCAATAGACAGACAAGTGATTTTACCTATATCATCAACAGATATATCAAGACTTTTTAAATTTTTAGCTATATTCAATTTACCTTGTTCAAAACCCTCTTTCATACCTTTATCTTTAGCATAAGCCATTTCACCCCTATATTTTAAATCAGCTTGTTCTCTTTTATTCATTTCATGCAAAAAATCTTTATCTTCCATTAACTCTTCATATAATTTAATTTTTTCATCTTTAGTCATAGCCATTTTACAACACCTCAATAGCTAGCATTCACTATTAAAAAATAATATTAAAAAATTATAGCTTTTCAATTTCTTCCAAAGAAAGACCAGTGATTTTAGCTATATCATCAAAAGAAAAATTTGAATTTTTCATTCTTTTAGCTACATTCAATTCAGTTTGTTTTATACCTTTTTCTATACCCTCTTCAATGCCTTCTTTCTTACCTTTTTCTTCTCTATAAGCCATTTCACCTTCATATTTTAAATCAGCTTGTTCTCTTTTATTTAATTCATGTAGAAAAGCTTCGTCTTTTAATAATTCTTCAATTTTTTCATGAGCTATCTTTATATTTTCATCTTTACTTATAGCCATTTCTATCATCTCCCTTGTGCTTTTTTTATCTAAAAATACCAACCAACGATGCAAAGGATTATCAAAATCAATTTCTTTTAGTTTTCTAAAAGCAGAGACATTAACATTGATAATCTTTATACAATCACTGTATTCACAATTTAACTCTGTTTTATCTATCATATTAAATTTTCGACTAATTACATTATTTTTACAAAATCCAAAATCAATAATATTAATCAATATATGCGACTTTAACCTTTCCAATCCTCCTTTTTCAGCAGAATTAGAAAATTCACGAGATATATAAAGATGACTTCTCCGCCTAAAGTATTTTTCACCCTGTTTTTGAACCTCAATATTAACAACACGGCCATCAAAGGATTTAGACCTCAAATCCAAAATACAATTTCTATTATTAGCTACTTTACCAGATAAAAACTTATTATCAACTATTTTTAAATCAAAAATAATATTCTCATTATTTTCAACTAAAATAGCATTAATCAAACTAGTCAACTGCCTTTCACAACCTTCACTTGCCATATAATTACTAAAAAGAAAATCATACAAAGGATCATAACCTCTTAAAAATTCATAAATAATAAAATACCTCCTAAAAAAATTAATTACTATTAACAAGTAAAAATATTAAAAAAAGAAGTATAAAACTTTTATTAAAAAATAAAAGTAAAATTAGCCTAAAGAAGCAAAATTGAAACAAAAATAAAAAAATAAAACCAAAAAGAAAAATTTATATTAAAAAGAATTAAAAAATAGAAGAAAAAAATTAAAAATTGATGCATACTCAATAATTAAGAAATCTATGATTTTTTAATAATTATAAAAAAGTATTGAAATCAATTATATTAAAAATACAATATAAATGAGAAAGATAGTATAATTTATATAGATCAAGCAATATTATATTAAATAATGAAAGGTAGCTATTGTTTAATCATACATAAAGAAAAATCTAGTAAAATAGAAGTTGGTGCAATAGGTTCAGCTATATATAAAGAAGGTTTTTATGTTTATATTGGGTCAGCCATGAACTCTTTAATTCCTAGAATAAAAAGGCACTTATCAAATGAAAAAAAGATTCGATGGCATATAGATTATCTATTAAAAGACAATACAACAAAAATTGAAGATGTAATATTCACTATAAGTGAAAAAAGAGTAGAATGTAACTTAGCTAATTTCATATCTAAAAATGGTGAAGAAAAAGAAAATTTTGGTTGTTCTGATTGCAAATGCAAATCACACTTAATATACTTTAGTAATAAGGATTTTTGTATTGATACAGTTAAAAAAGCCTATAAAAATCAAGAGATTAACTTCTATAATTTAGAATACTTTAAATCATTAGAAAAATAAGTATTTAAAATATTAGCTTTCTTAAATCTCAATATATAGATAATTATTAACTTAGATAATTATTAACTAATGAATTTCTTGAAAAAATCTTCAAATTCATCATCATCAAGTGGATTTAAAGAGGAAACAAAGTTATTATTCCAAATAGAATCTGCTAAAATAGAATAATTTTTTGATTCTGTTGAATCAGGATATTTTTCCACCACTGTTTTTGCTTCAAGTTCTGAAGATTGAATAAGCTCACTTCTACTTATAACTCCAATTACTTTAGTACCAATTTTTTGAGCAAATGAATCAACAATTTCATTCTCATTTTTAATTCCCTTACAATTACAAACAATACCTGAAAGATTGCCTTTTAATTTTTTAATACCTTTTGAAATATTGTTAGCTGCATAAAGTGACATATATTCTCCAGAACTCACAATATAAACTTCATCAGCATAATCTTCTTTTAAGGGAACAGCAAATCCACCACAAACAACATCACCTAAAACATCATATATAATAACATCAAAATCATTTTCAGAAAAAACACCTAATTTTTCAAGTAATTTCATAGCTACTATAACTCCTCTCCCAGCACATCCAACACCAGGTTCTGGACCTCCACTTTCTGTTGAAAGCACACCACCATAGCCTTCAAAGATTATATCAGAAATATCAGGATTTTTATTTTCTTTAATAGTTTTAAGAATGGTTGGTAGTCTTTTCCCACAAAGAGTTCTTGTAGTATCTGCCTTAGGATCACAACCAATAACCATGACGTTTTTACCTTTGTTTGCAAAAGAAGCAGCTAAGTTAGCTACAGTAGTAGATTTACCAATTCCTCCCTTTCCATAAACAGCGATCTTTTTAGTTTTTGACATTTATACACCGATAATTCTACATTTATAAATCATAAAGATAATAACAATTAATAATTAATATAATAATTATAATAAATTAATAATTATAACATATTAATAATTATAATAGTATTAATTATAATAGTAATTAATAATTATAAAAATTTTTTGTTTTTATAAAATTAAGAAATCATTGCATTTCTTAATCAATTATAAGTATAATTAGTATAATTGTAATTATAAACTAATTATAAACTAATTATAAGCTAATTATACTATAATCATGTATAATATAATTATGAGCTAATTATAAGAATAATAATCATGATAGTAATAATGATTATGAAAATGATAATAAACGAACATAAAATAATATACTAAATCAGAAAATTAAAATAAGAATTTTAATAAAAATATGAAATTTATAAAAATAATAGCTATATAGCTTTAAATTTTATCAATTATATTAATTCATCCCTTATAATTAACTAAAGCTTTAACAATGTCTCCTCTTGTTACAATCCCTATAAGATTATCTTCATCATCAACAACAGGAATTCTTTTAATATCTTCTTTATCCATTAGAATAGCTGCATCAGAAATATTATCATTAGGACCAATTTTCACTACTGGAGAAATCATTATTTCTTCAACAAGGGTTAAAGAAGCTCTTTTAATACCTTTAGTAGTTTCATCATACTCATGCTTCATTCTAATAGGCATTTCAATTACATCAAGAGGTGAAGGAAGAACCAAGTTTAAATTAGGACTATGTACATCCAGAAGTTTCATAATATCTCCTTCACTAAGAATTCCTACAATTTCATCCCCATCCATGACTGGAGCTCCACTAATTTCATTTTTAGCGAAAAATTTAGCTGCATCTACAATTGTATCTCCTTTATTTAAGACCAATACATTAGGTTCCATAGCTTCTTCAATTTTAATCATAATAAACACCTATAAAAATTTAACAGTGAAATATTTCTAATATTAACAGGTTTATTCATAATTAATATGGTTTTATTAATATTTAAATTTATTGTTTTATTTAAATTTAGGGATTGTTTTTATTTAATGTTTATATTTATTAATTATAATTATTTATTAGTTATATTGAAAAGATTTATATTGAAAATTATAATTTTTAAAATTAAACAGTATTCTGTAATTTATTAAAATTAATAGTTGTTTGAATATTTTTTGGTGTCCAATGTTTTTTACAACCTACATAATCCAAAATTACACACTGAGGGGGAATACCATGAGAAGAAATTTTCCACCCACCTTCAATCAGATTATTAATACAAGCTATACCAATAATAGAAACATTGGTTTTATCATCATTAGTAAGATTTGATAATATAGATGAAGAATGAGAAACAATATAAACAGGAATTTCATCATTACAATCATTATCTTCATAATTATAATCTTCATGATTATTATCTTTATAATTATAATTACCATTTAAATTTTTAGTAATTTCACCGATGTTACAATTATTATTACAAGAAGTACATCTTAAACCTAATTTATCATTTACAGCATTACACTTATGAGTTTTTGGAATCCTCATACAAGTTGGAAGAAGTAAAACTCTCTTTTTTCTAGCTTTAAAGCTTTTTTGAAAGATTTTATTCATAACCTCTGCTCCAAAAAGATTAATGTGATATTCAAGCTCAGATCTTCCACAAAAAATAATATCTTCATTATTTAAATGATATTCAAGGTAAGACTCTTTAAAAGTTTCAACATTACTTGTATAGATATGTAATTCTTTTTTTGCATAATCTTCAAAGAAAGAAACAAAAGACATAATGGATTTAAAATAAGACTTTAAAGTATTTTCATCCTTATTTAAGAAAAATTCCTTCCAAATATTAAGATGTTTCAAAGATTCTTTATAATCCCCTGTAGCTTCTAAATACTTTAATAATAGATCTATTTTTAAGTTAATTAGATTAATTTCATTATTTTCAATTGATTCTGAGACATCAACCTCATTAATATCCTTATTGTTGCCATTATTATCCGCATTATTATCTTTATTGTTATCAGTATTATTCATATTATTATTACCATTATTATTCGTATTATTTGTATTCTTATTGCCATTATTATTAAATAAAAGTTTAGTAGCTAAAATCCCTCTTATCTCATCAATTTGAACTTTATATGAAGAACCAATTAGCTCTTTTTTATTTCTCAAATTGGACAATTTAGCTAAAATTTTTTGATAAAATGGATCTAAATTTAAAGCATTTTTAATATATAACTTCCATAGAACACCAAAATACAATAATTCTAATATATATTCTTCAAAAAAAGAGTCAATATAAACATTTTCAACTGGATTTTTAGTTAAAAATTCTTTATAATCTAAAATAATATCTTCAATAAACATTTTTGATTTGGATAATACAATTTCTGTGAATTCTTCAATTTTTTGATAATAATCTAAATGATTTTCTACATTAAGATTATATGTTATGCTATTTAAATTATAATCCAAATTATTAGAGAAATAGCTATTATTAAAACAGTTATCAACAGAAGAACTATCATCAAAGCATTTATCAACAGAAGAACTATCATCAAAATATTTATCATCAGAAGAGCTATCATAGCATTTATCAACAGAATAGTTATCATCAAATTTAGCTAATTCTAATTTAGAAAAATTTTTATCATTAAATATACTAAACATTGACTAACCTCCTCTATTAGAATTTTCATAATAGCTTTCATCATCATTTATAATATTATTATTTTCTATAATAACAGAATCCATAATAAAATTAAAATGATCTTCAATCTTATCAAAAATTGGGTCTAAATCAATTTTTTTACTATCATCTGGAAAATTTAATACAACTGCTTCAAACATTTTAAACATTCCAAAAGTATAATAATTTTCAGCTAATTCTTTAGGATTACTAGGCTTTATAATTTTTTTATCCATAAAATTTTTAAAAAGTAAAGTCCAAAATTCAATAGGATCCTTTAAAAGCTCATCAATAAAGAATTTTCTAATCTTATCATTATGATATACTTCAATAAATATTAATCTTAAAATTTTTATCATCTTTAAAGAACTGAATTGATGTTTAACAGATTCAGAGCCAAAATGATATAATTTATTTGGACTAATATTTAATAATTGATCCATCTGTTCTTCTGATGATTCAGTTACACTCATTCTATTAATGAAGTATTCAAAAATTGAATCTAAAATATCTTCTTTTTTTGAGTAATGATAATAAATAGAAGCTTCTTTTATTCCAACTTCAGTAGCTATTTCCCTCATAGATACTTGATCGTAACCTTTTTTAGAAAATAAGTCTATAGCTACATTAAATATTTTTTCCTTGGTTGTAATTTTTTCCATATTTTTTACCTATCTAACACTTGATAGATATAATATGAGTTTACTATTATATAAACCTAACAGTTGATAGGTAAAAATTTGTAAATATATTAAAAATAATACAAAAAAATAATATGAAAATAAAATTAAATAGCTATTTCTATTTTATCATAGTTGACAATTGGTATTTTACTATTTTTATTTCCTTCTTTTATTTTTATTAATCCATTTTCATTTAAGTTTTTTATTTTTTTCTGAACACTAGATATATCTTTATTAGCTATTTTTGCAAGTTCACTAATAGATTTAGGATGTTCATTTTTTATTAATCCCATTAATTCTAACTCTAACATATCTATATTAGATTTTTCAGCATATATTATTTCTGTTTCTTTTATTTGTTCCTTTGGATGATTTTGAAAGTATTCCCAATCAGTTAAGTCCATATAAAGTTTAACATTTTCGGGATCTCTTTTAAATGCTCGTTCAAGTGATTCTATAGAACCATATATTTCTTGGAATTCATTTATTAATTTTGCACCGTTTTTTTCTTTTATTAATTTTATTTTTATCATAATAGTTCCCCTTTTAGTTTTTCTTTATTAATACCTTTATTTTTTATAAGATGTAATTCTACTATTAAGCCAACTTCTTCTAAGTTTTTATATTTGATTGGTATATGTATTCCTTTCAGTTTAATATGTAAATGTGCATTTTTGTCGTGATTATCAATAAATATGTTGTCAGGTCTTATTGCTATTGCCCATCCTCTTTGTGATTCTCTTATGTATATGTGTTTCCCATATTTTTCAATTTTTTTCCTTGTTTCATTTTTCATATTAATATTATAAACTTAATCATATATAAAAGCTATTGTTTTTTTCATCAGCTTTTATAAATAAATGTTGTTTCAAAAGCATATTACTTTTTTATAATATAAATATTAATGATCAAACTCTTAAAATAAATATTATTACTCAGTAAAATCTCTTTTAATGAGTTTATAAACAAAATCATTTGGCCTAACCTTCTCTTCAATAGCTACAGCCACATTATTACCTTTTTTACAATATCCAACAAATTTTCCATTAATTTCCATAGATTCAATCTTCTGAGTTATAGAACCAGTAGATTTACCTTGAACTAAAATCTCGTCACCAATAGCTAAATCATCCCATAATTGAAGTTCAGCCACACCAATTTTAGAATAATAATTTACAACCTTAGCTATATCCTTTTTAGTATATTCTGATCTGTTTTGAGTACTTATCTCATAAGGAATATCAAAATAAAAACCAGTGTCAAAACCACGATTAAAAACTTTTTTTAAATCTTCCATCCAACTATCCTTAAAAATAAAACTTCCATTTTCAATAGAGTCAATAGCCTCTCTATAAACTCTTGTAGTTGTAGCTACATAATCAGGACCACGAGCTCTTCCTTCAATCTTAAAAGCATCTACACCCGTAGCTATTAATTGAGGAATATAATCTATCATAGCCATATCATTAGGTGAAATAAAGCTAGTTTTAGGAGTAATAGAATTAATAGAAGAAATAGTGTTTTTATTGTAAATATCATTACCATTATCCAAAGGATAATCTAAAGGATTACTTTTAGAAGTTTTTAAAATAAAAGAAGAATCTTCATCATCCTCATAGAAAAAATCAGAATCTTCATCTTGAGCAATAGATAATTTCCAATCCTTTCTACAAGGCTGTAAACATTCCCCACAGTTTGCACTTTTACCATACAAGCCATAACTTAAAAAACATCTCCCAGAAACAGCCATACACATAGCTCCATGAATAAAAATCTCTGTTTCAATAGGAGAGTTTTTAGCTATATCTTGAATTTCCCAAATATTTAACTCACGAGAAAGAATAGCACGAGTAACACCTAACTTTTTCAAGGTTTTAAGAGCATAAGTATTAGAAACATTCTCCTGAACACTCATATGAGGATCAATACCAACATCATGAGCTAATTGAGCAAGTCCAATATCAGAAACAATTAAAGCATCAACTTCATACTCTTTAATTAACTCTAAATCAAATTCAAGTTTTTTAATATCCTCATCTTTCATTATAGTATTTGTACAAAGGTATAATTTTGAAGAATATTCTTTAACCATATCCACAGCTTCTTCAACATTTTTAAGAGAAAAATTAGAAACATTAGCTCTCATATTATTATCAGCTAATCCAATATAAACTGAATCAGCTCCATTTTCAAGAGCTGCTCTTAAAGATATGAAACTACCTGCAGGAGATAATAATTCTACCATAAAACCACCAAATAATACCCTCAACCAAATACAATCAGATCAATTGAATAAATAACATTTAGATAATTATTTTTCAATAAACTATGATAATTACTTCTTAATAAGCTCTAATTTAATAAACTATGATAATTAATTTCTAATAAATTATGATAATTACTTCTTAATAAATTCTATATTAATATCCTCAATTCCATGTAATGAACACAAGTTATTCAAAGACTTCTTAATCTTTTCAGTATCAGAAACTTTCAAATCATCCTTAAGATTTATTTTAACAGTTAAAACGTTCTTTTGATTATCCAAACTCCATAGATAAAACTTAACAATATCATCAATACCTTCAATAGATAAAATATCTCTCTTTAAAATATCTTGATTAACATTTCCTGGAGCTTCTAAAAGAAGTATTTTAAAACTATAAAATAGTGTTTTAGCTAAATTATAAATCATCCATATGGTAATAGCTATAGATAATAAAACATCTAATATAGGAATATTAAAGAATATTAAAATTACACCAACACCTAAAAGAGCGATCCAACCCATTAAATCTCCAATAAGATGAATTGAAACAGCCCTTTCATTTAAAGTTCTAGAATCTCTCAGCTTCCAAACACTCAATGCTTTTAAAAATATTGCAAAAATAGCTACAAGGACCATTCCAGAAGCATGAGGCTCAACAGGAGCAAAAATCCTCGAAAATGATTCAAGAAGAATTAAAACAGAACCAATGATAACGATAGAAGAGGTAATAATAGCTCCAAGAAGAGAAAAACGCCTATAACCATAAGTAAATTTTTCATCCTCTTCTTTTTCAGAGAATCTTTGAAAAATCCAAGAAAAACCAAGAGCAATAGTATCACTTAAACCATGTAGAAGATCAGCTAATATAGCCATACTATTTGTATAAATAGCTCCAACAGCAACTACAAACATGAATATAATGTTTAAGAAAAATGCAAATGAAATATTCTTAGCTGCTTTATGATACTCAAAATCATGAATATGACTATCATCTAATTTTAAGACTTCTTTTTCATCAGATAACTTAAAATTATCGTTTTTATCTTCTTTCATAATACCTCCCCTTTCATAATATCCTATCTTTTATAATATACTGCTTAATATCTTATCTTTTATAATATCTTATTTAATTATATAATAATTATTCTAAATAACATTAGATATTTCATTGATTTCAGATATTCCATCATTTTTTTCAACTTTTATAATATTATCTGCTGCATTTTCAAGCTCACTATCATGAGTTACAATAATCATTTGAGGAAGAGAAGACATCTGTCTTAAAAGATAAATTAACTCATGCCTTCTAAAACTATCTAAATGAATTGTTGGTTCATCAAGAAGTATTGTTTCAATGTTACCTTTAGACATAGCTTTTGTAATACCTAGCCTAAGTGCAAGAGCAATAGCAATTTTTTCTCCACCACTAACCATGTCTAATTTACTCTCTCCTTCTGGACCAAATACTGAAATATTATAATCTTCATCAATTTTTAAATCAGAATAATTAAAATTAAATTGTTCAAAGAATTCTTTAGTATTTTTTTGAATAAGCGGCTTTGAACGATTCCTTAAATCTTTTTGAATCCCATCTTTACTGAAAAGTTCCCTTATATCTTTTAAAAGTTTAAGATAATCAGTAACATTTTCTAACTTTTCTTTAAGAATATCATTTTGAGTCAATTTTACAGTTAAATTTTCAATATCAGAAATAATCTGAGTAGCTTTACCTTTAATCTCATTTATTTCTTTATTCAACATTTTTAACTTTTCTTCAGATCTTTCATAAGTAAAAACAACATTTTCATATTTATTTTTACTATAATTACAAGCCTTAATATTATTTTCAATATTATCAACTTTAGAACGAATTGTATCGAATTCATCACTTTTATTTTTTATTTGAGATTCTAAAATTGGTAACTGAACAATTTCTCCTTTTAGTTGATTATAAACCTTATCTTTATCTCTTAAATCATCAATCCGATTTTTCAGATCTTCCTTTCTAATATCTGGAGATAAATAAGAATCTTTACTCATAGCTACTTTTAATTTTTCAACTTCAATATCAATATTTCTTTCTAGCTCTCTTAACTTGTCTTTTGTATCATATTCTTTACCTAATACATCAAGAGATCCTGAAGCATGAACATACTTATCATAGCTTTCTTTTGACATTTCTTGTAATTTATTTTGGTCTTTGATTGATAATAATACATTATCTAACTTATCCCTTGTATCTTCATAAGTTTTTAATTTAATATCAATATCACTTATTTTTTCAAGCTCTTTTTTAGCTATTTCATAATATTTGTACTTTATTTGAATATCTTTTTCAACAGAGTTTATCTCATCAAGTTTAGTTTTAAAAATAGATTTTTCATTAGAAATCTTCTTTAATTCATTATTAAACTTATTGATAGATTCTTGATTAAATTTAATTTTATTATTATAAGAATCTATCAAATCATTTTTCTTTTCTTCAGTAATATCAGATTTACAGATAGGACACTGATTATCAACTTTTTTAATCTCTGAAAGTGGCTCTTTAGCAGAATTAATACCTTCTTCTAATCCAGAAACCTTATTTGAAATATTATTAGATTTACTATCAATTTCTTTAATTTTACTTTCAGCTCCAATTTTAAAATCAATGATTATTCTTTTAAGATCTTTAAAATTATTAGAAATTTCGTTGAAATTCTTCTGATTAGAAAAATCAATTTCTTCTTTATCATAATCAGAAAAATCAATCTTCGAATTTTCAAAGGTAGAAAAATCAATATTTAATGATTTAGTAGTCTCATTGAAAAAATCTTCGATTAAGGCAATATTCTCATAGAATTCCTTTTTAATATCAGATCTATTTTTTTCAAGTTCTTTAATTATTCCTAACTCACTTTCAAGTTTTGATTTTCTATCATTATAAACTTTTAATTTCTTTTGAACTTGTAAATAATGGTTATAACCTTCTTCTTCATTTTTAATAATATCTTTTTGTTTTCTTATATTAGCTAACTTTTCTTCATAATTATTCCGATCTTTTGTAAGATGCTCAAGATTATTAACAGACTCTAGAAATTCAAGATAGATAGGAAGTTTATTTGAAAATTTCTCCAAACTTAGCATTTCTTTTTCCTTATTTTTAAGATTTTCAAGCTGTTCATGTAGTTTTTTCCTCTCATCAATTACTCTTCTTGTATTTTCATTTTCATTAATGAGTTGAGTGTTTAATTTATCAAAAGTAGATTTAGATTTTTCCATTTCTAATTTTTCGTTTGCCTTTAAAGATTTTAATTGTTCTAATTCTTTAATTTCCTTTTCAATACTATTACCTTTAATTTTAATTTCTTCTAAAATTATTTTTTTGTTTTTTAAATCATTGTTTAAGTCTAATGAAGATGCAGTACGACCATCCAATTCTGACTTTTGGTTTTCATAAATATTAATTAAAGGTAGGCTATTTTTCCAAGCTTTTTCAAGACTTTCAACACCAAGAAGTCTTCCAATCAATTTCTTTTTTTCAGATGGAGTTTTACTTATTAAGTTAGCTATCTCTCCTTGTTGGATATATATTGCATTTAAAAATAATTCACCATCCATTTCTAGAATTGTCTGAATTTCATTATTAACTGAAGAATCCCCAGAAGAAATTCTAGTGCTACCTCCATCAGAATCCTTAACTATAAGTTCTGCCTTTGAAGTACTTCCACGAGTTCTATTTACAATATACTCCTTTCCATTGGAGATAAATTCTAAACTTACTGACATTAATTCATGAGAATTTTTATTCTTAGTAATCCTAACTAAATCATTAATTTTACCATTGAATTGTTTAAAGAGTGCAAAACTTATACCATCAAGAATACTTGACTTACCAGCTCCATTTTCTCCAACTATAATACTAATACCTGGTTTAAAATCAATGACAGAATCTTTATGAGATTTAAAGTTTTTAAGAGTTAATTTTGTAAAAATCATTATATCACTTTATTAATATCTAAAATTAGTTGAAATCAATAGTTGTCTGTTTAAATTTCTCATCAGAATCTTTTATATTTTTATTACTATTATTATTACTAATATTTTCATGATTAGAATTATTTTTATTGGATTTAGTTTTACTATTTAATCTACTTTTATTATCTTTCTTATTTTTAGACTCTTGTTTAATTATTTTTTTAAATTCAGTTTCATATTGACCAAAATACTCTTCATAAAACAAATCAGCAATTTTTTGAGAATCTTCAAACTTGTCTTTAGACAGTGAATCTAAAAGATCAACAGCTAAATTAGAAATGTCTTCATTATCAAAAGATTTAAGAGATTCAACCAATAAATCTTTTGGTTCAAGAGAAGTATTATCCTTAATATATCTCTCTTCTATTATTAGTTCTTCATTCCTAAAAGTAGGCCTAAACATTAAAGTAATCTTTGATAGAATATTATTTAATTTTTTATAAACATCAGATGTATTAAAATTACCCTTTTCTATAGTAATATTTAAAATAGGTTTATTGTTTAAAGAAGAAATATAGCTTTCTAAAGAATTAAGTTCTGAATTTAACTTTCCATATTCAATATTTTTAGATATAAACTCTCTTGGAAGTTCAATATTAATTGGATCAACATCGAATCTATTTTCAGCACCATTTTCACTAGTATCAACTATATAAAAACCTTTTCCATTTTTTTTATAATCAGTAACTTCATTAGACCTCCAAATTTCTGTTGAACCTGGATAAACTAATCTTCCTTGACCAAAATCATCAATAATCCTATTATGAACATGACCCATAGCATAATAATTGAAAGAAGTAGGAATATCTGAAATTTCAAGCTCATAATCAAAAGGAATATATTTATCAATTCCTTGATGAGCAACTAATATTCTTTTTGAAAATCCTTCACTTTTTTTAGATAAATCACTGAGCAGAGATTTTAAAAGAGGTGTTTGAGATTTTGAAATATAGGGAGTACCTCCAATAAAAATATCATTTTCCCTTAAAAAAGAACTATTAATAATAGGATTATTTGGACTAATAAGAGTAAGGCCAAGCTTTTTAAAAAGGATTTGTGGTGGAAGAGCATTTTGACGTAATATAGTGTCATGATTTCCAGCAATAGCAAAAAATGGAATTCCTGACTCTTTAATTTTCATCAAACCTTCTTGAAAAATAAGAAGTGCATTTGGAGATGGTTTTGCTATTTCAAACAAATCACCACTATGAATTACAAAGTCAACTCTCTCATCAATTATTTTATCAACAATTTCATTAAATACATTATAGAAATCATATTCCCTTTCAATTAATCCATATTGGCGATATCCTAAATGAGTATCAGATAAATGAGCAAATTTCATATTTTTACCTATTTGGGGTTATTAATTTGAATATTTATTTATTAATATAGCATGATTAAGTTAATATAAACATTAAATATAATTACTAAATATAATTACTAAATATAATTACTAAATATAATTGTTAAATATAATTACTAATTATAATTGTTAAATATAGAGTTATTTAATAATATACAGTTTAAAATTTATATAATTTAGTGTAAAATATCCAAGGATAGCTATTTTTAATATTAAATAAAGTTAAAAATTTTACTATTTTTAATTAAATTCTGAAATATAATATTCTATTTTTTCATTTTCCCACTTTTCACCTAAAAATTTTTTATCAGCATGAAACAATAATAAATATCTATATATTAAAGTTAATATAGAAAATGGTAAAATTATATTAAAGAATAAAAATGAGTTAGAAATATAATTAGTGAAAACATAATATAACAGAAAATTCAACACAGCAATTCTAATAACTAAAATATAAAATTTTCTCTTTGCTTTATTTTTATCTTCATCGAACTTATTGTCAACTTCTTCTTTATTGGGAATTTTATCAGTTTTCATATACTTTTTAAGCTTTTTAATCCCCTTTTCACCACTTCTAAATTTTCTCTTAAGATTATATAGTTTAATATATCTAAAAACTATAAATATTGAAAAGATAACAGCAACATAAGCGAAAATAAAAAAGGGAGATTGTATAATTGATAACTCAGGAGAATAAGAAACATTTTCACCTACAAATGTAAATGATGGCATCAATAGAAAATTTCTACTTATAATTGTTCTCACTATAATGAACAAAAATATTCCAACAAGTAGAATAATCTGCAGATAAAGTCTTCTAGTTTCCTCGACAATAATTTTAGCTTTTTGATATTTAGTGTTAGTAGACATGATTTACCTTAATTGTTAAAGTTAATATAAATTAAACTTAGTAAATTAACCTAGTAAATTAAAATTTTATATATTAATATCTTAATCTTAATATAAACTGATATATTAAAAGATATATTAAAAGATATATTAATCTTAATATATTAAACAATATAAATCTTAAATATATTAATATATTAAACTTTAATAATTTCCACCTAATTGTTTAAATTCATCTTTTTGATCTTTTATATCATTTAATTCCTTATCTTTAATTGATTGCCATTGATCAATAATATTAATATCATCACCAACAGTTCTACCTTTAAATTCATCGATTTTAACAAGAGTTGGAACTTTTACCATCAAACCTAAAACAATAGCTTCACCTACATTTAGAGAAGGCAATTGTTTTACAAGATCTTCACTTAGGCTTTCACTAGCTGATTGAACATGTCTTTGATCTTGAGGTTCAACAAGTCTAAGAATTATCATATTGTTAGCTTGAGAAAGAGCATCAGGATCAACAGACTTTGGACTTTGACTAACAAGACACAAACCAAGACCAAACTTTCTTCCTTCTCTTGCAACTCTACTTATCCAATATTTAGATGAAGGGTTGCGGTTTTTAGGAGCTAGAATATGTGCTTCTTCCATGATGAAAAAAACTGGAAAATTAAGGTGTTTTTCATAGAAATTCTCTTCTTTTTTATGTATAGCTGCTTTTCTACTCTTTAAAGCATTTCTCAATATATGACTAACAATAACCTCAGCTGCAGATTCATCAGTTTGTCCTAAATCAATTACATTAGCTACACCTAATTTTAACTCTGATAAAATGTTAGATCCATTAATATTTAATAGATTATCATATTTTGTCTTTAAATCATCCATCTTATTTATTACATCCATAATCTTTGATTTTTCAGATGAATTTATTTCTTTTCCACGGAAAATATCTGTATTATACCATTTTTCAAGAACTTGTCTCATAATCTCAAGAAAATCTCTAGTATCAGATTCACCCGATCTAACAACTGCATTTGCTTCTTTATAAGCTTCTCTAAAGTATCTTTCTTGGATATAAGCAGAACTTGGAATATTAGCTAAACTTTTTATCTCACTAAAAGACATATATATAGGATTTATAATTGGATTAATTGAATTAACAGCACCATTTTTAAATTCAGCATTAACATACTCACCATGCATATCAAATATAAGAATACAACCATTATACTCAAGTAAACCATCAATAAGAACAGAAACTGTGTTAGATTTTCCAGCTCCAGTCATTGCAAGTATAGCTAAATGTCTTGAAACCATATTATTTATATTGAGCTTTACTCCAACATCTTCCTGACTAATGAGATTTCCAATTTTCAATCCATTATCAAGCTTAAAGATCTTTCTTAAAATTTCTTCATTAGCAACTTGTATTTCAGTTCCTGGAGGTGCAGGTGTTCTTGGAATTCTAAGATTATCATCAACATCCCCAAGAATTCGAATATTACCTTTTATATAATAATCTTTACCTTCGATTTCCCTTATTTTTTCAATAGTATCTGGATCATAAATATCACCATTTAGAGAAACACTACCTCTAATAAGAGATTCAATCATACCTAAAATAATCTTTCCATCATATTTTAATGATACATATTCCCCCACTTTAGGCATCTCTTTAGAAACAAAATTAACATCAATAAGAGAATTTTCACCAACACATCGTCCAATTATCATATTAACACCTAAATCATGTTAAATCCAAATTATAATTAACTAAATCATGTATACTAATTCCAAATTATAATAAACAAAATCATATACATCTATACTAATTCCAAATTATAATTAACCAATTATATCAAGTTCAAATTATAATTAAAGCATATCCTATTAAGCCCTAATTATTAATACCAATATACTATTAAACATCTAAAATTAAATATAAATATCGTTACTTTTCTTCTTAAAGTGAACAAATCCAAAAGTTTCTGATATTTTTTCAGTTTTAAATTCTTTATATCCACACTTTCTATATAGATATAAATTTTTAGAACTTTTATAACCTGTAAATAGATAAAATTCAATATTTGAATATAAACTTATATAATAATTCTCAATAGCACTCAGTAGTTTTTTTCCAATACCCATATTTTGAAAATCAGGATGAACAATAAGTTTTCTAATTAATATATTATTATTAGATTTAACAGCTCTTATAGAACCTATAATTCCATATTCATAATCAAAAGCTTTTAAAATAACTCCTTTTTGAAATTCTTCTATAATTTCATCAATCGTCTGATTTAAAGGTTCTATTGAATTATCATTATAAAGCTCTGCCTCAGTAATATAAGATAACTTCTGCAAATCTAAAATTTCATCTAAATCATTTGAATTAGCTTTTTCAATAATCATCAAAACCACATCACAAAAATCTTAAATAAAATACTCCTCAAAAGTATTCCTAAAATAGTTTAATCCCTAAAATATTTAACCATTTTTAAAGCATTTCCCTACCTGACTTTTCATAAATACCAATAATATTAGATAGCTGTTCAATATCATTTTTTTTAATAACAACATCATGATGAGCTTTTTTAAGAAGATAAGGATAACCATCAGTACAATCCTTAGAAATAATTCCAATAATCTCTTTAATCCTTTCTTCATTGGCTTTATAAGGTAACTCAATTTTTAAAATATTTTTATTTTTTTCCAATCTTACATAAAATATTGTAAAAATTAAGCTTTTAAAAAACTCATTTTCAACAGGAAATTCCCTTTTTAATTGATTATCCTTATCAGGAGAATATTTTGGAGGATATGAATAGCCAGTAACTTGATTATCAATATATTTATCAAAAATAGCCATATCGGGAATATTCGATTTAAAATAATCATTAGCTATAGATGTTTTAGAAATAGCTATAATTTTATCCTTGTATTTTAACAAATTAGCTAATGCTAAAAGTTTCTCTATATTTTCTAAATAATTTTCCACATTTTCAAGGGTAAAACTTTCATCAATAGTATCTTTATTATTAATACTATCCTTTTCAGTGATACTATTATTATTAACACTAATATTATTAGCAATACTATTATTTTGATTAATACTATTCATTTTGATATCATTCTTTTTATTAATATTATTTTTAATAGTATTTTTAATAGTATTCTTTTTATTGATGTTATTTTTTTGAATAGATTCAAAATCATCTTTTAAATCATGACCCAATTCATTAGAATAGATTTTAACATCATGATTTTCAATACTTTTGATCTCTTTATTTAATTTATCTTCAGCTAAATCCAGTATATCATATCGAATACTTTGAGGAATCTCATTTTCAATAGGAGATGGTCGTATTAAATCACCTAAAAGTGAACCATCATAGAGATAATAATCTACATCAAAAGTTTTAATAGCTTTTAAAGCATTTTTAACTTCAAAAAGACCCATATAATTTCTAATCCTATCTTTTGCAAATTTACCATGAGACATTGTATTTATATCAGAACTTTCTATTTTAGAGAGTCTTTTATTATAAATCAAAGATTCAGCAGAAATAGCGTAGAAATAGAAACTTAAAAGTTTTTTTTCATTCTTACTACCGTCTCCAGCAGCTATAATTAAATCATCATCACATAAATGGATTTCTTCATCATTCCAAAAATTTGAAACTTTAAAATTGGGATTGTCATATTCTTTAATCTTATCATGAATAGTTCCTTTTTTCTTTATAGCTTCAGTATATAATGATTCTAACATTTTAATCTTCTAACACTTTAATCAAAAAGAATAAATAAATTATTCACTAGATTTATCCACTAATTTATTCATCAGCTTTCCTAATTCCAGATACGATTTCATTAATTTTAGCTTCAACATCTAATGTTTCTTCAACGATTGTTCCAGTAACAACAATATCAGCACCAGCTTTAGCTACAGTATAAGCAGACTCCCCATCACGGATTCCTCCACCAACAATTATCACCATATCATCAGTAGCTTTCTTACTATATGCAACCATTTCAGGACTTACGTATTCTTCTGCACCAGAACCTGCTTCAAGGTAAAAAAATCTCATTCCAAGTGCTTCAGCTGCCATAGCATAAGCAGCAGGAATCTTTGGTTTATTTCGAGGTACAAGTTTTGCATCACCAATCCAACCAACAGTACCTCCTGGAGATATAACCATATATCCCATAGGTATAGCTTCAATTCCAGATTTTTTTACCTGTGGTGCTCCAAGAGCTTGAGCTTCAATTATCCAATAGGGATTATTAGAGTTTAAAAAACTCATAAAAAAGATTGCATCAGCATATTTACTTACATTACTTGTATTTCCTGGAAAAATAATAATTGGAAGATCAATATTTTCTGATAAAGCTTTTGCAGTGTTATCTACATCTGCACCATCTACAGTAGAACCTCCAAGCATAATACCATCAGTTCCACCACGTATAGCTGCTTTAGCTATCTCAACAGCTCCTTCAGGAGTTTGTTCATCAGGATCTATTAAAGTTAAATGAACTTTACGATTTTTTAATATATCTTTAATCTGATTTTCTACTATCATATTTAACCCTGTAAATTTTATTAATCGAAGATCTCATTAATCGAAGATTTTTATTATTGAAAATAATTTTTTATTATGAAAATAATTATTAATTGAAGATAATTTAATTATATTAAATATTATTATATTATAGATTAATACTTAATAAAATTATACTCAATATCCTTGAAGTATAAATATTCTTAATAAAAGTATAGTTAATATCATTAATAAACTTATACTTAATAAAAATAAGTAAATAGAGGAGGAGATTAAATATCAAATACTATACTAAAATATTTGAGAGTGATTATATTTAATGCCTTTATAAAAATAGGAATAATAAAACATGACAAAATTAATTAAAATTAATTTGTAAAAATAATAAAAGGATAGAAAGAATAAAGGATTATGGATAAATAATAATTTTTTTTATTATTAATAAAAATAAGGAATATTAATATAGAAAAAGTAATTTAAATAGAAGAATCAATAAAATATTTGTTAAAAACTATATTAGCTAATTCATAAGACAATTCAAAAAGAATAAAGAATATAAAAGTTGAAAAACTTAAAAAATCAACATAAGGTAATGAAAATCCAGTGATATACTGATAATATCCTAAAATAGCTAAAAATAATATAGTTAATTTCATTGTAAACCTATAATCAAAGAAAAACTTAAAAAATTTACTTCTTTTATAAATATATATATTATCATTACCAATTTCATCAATAAATGCAGAAACAATGCAAATAAGTAAAGTAATTAAACTCAAATTAGCTAAAATATTACCATTAGGATTAAAAATGCCCCAAATAATATAAAGAAGCAGGAATACTAAAAGAGTAGCAATATGATGTATCCCATCAATTTTAAAAGATATTGCAGTTCCAACTAAAATCCCAATGAAAATATATGATGCGTCAATGTTATTACTAGCTAAAAGAGCTATAGCTATACCACAAATAATACCTATAATAACAGCAAGAAATTTATTTGATTTTTCATCATATTCATCATCAGAAAACTTCATTAAAAATCCAGAGATAGAATATAAAATAGCTACTACAATATAATTCAATAGATAACTCCTTAATAACTAATTATTTTATTATATTTAATATCTAATTAAATATTTTAACTTTTTATTTATTAATTAAATTTTAGATAATTTATTTTTAATCTTATCTAATGCTGCTGCATAAATCAAAGGAAATATAATAGTTACATCTCCAACAACTGAAGCTAAATTTGAACCACATTTAGCTTTTGACCAAGATTTAGCTTCTTCAAGGGGTGCACCACTTAAACTCCCTGTTTCACTACGATCCATTGTAATTTGGATAGCTGCATCAACACCACCTTTTAAAAGATTAGAAGCAAGACAATAATGTTTAGGAAGCCCACCACCAAGAAGAATAGCTCCAACACGCTCTGATTCAAAAACAATATCTGAAAGATCATGCATATCTCTAACAGCATCAACAATAAGATTATTCTCCTGAGTAAACATCCATAGCTGTAAACCAAACATACTGTCAATTAATCCAGGTGCAAAGATAGGAACATTGTTTTCAGCAGCTATCTTGAGAATAGAATTTTCATCTTCAATCAAAAGACCAATTTCATACAATAAATCCTTAATAGATATTATATTGTGTTCATCACAAGATTTTGGGTCGTTGGAATTCTTTCGAGCAATGGATTTAGTAATTTTATCAAAAAGAACACTTATTTCTTTTTCAAAAACTTCAAAATCATCAGATTTAGTGTAAACATCTCCAATTCTACCCATTCCAGCTTCATTTAATTTTTCATCATCAAAACCATATTCACGATAATGGGACCCACCAAAAGACTCTAAAAGATCATGAGTTATATTAGCTCCACTTGTTATTAAAACATCTATATGGCCTCTTTTAATCATACTAGAGATAACATTACGAAGACCTCCAGGAACAAGAGGTCCAGCTACACTTAAAAATACCTTCATATCATCATGATAAATCATATCAGCTAAAAGTTCACAAGACCTTCCAACTCTACCAGCACCTAATACACCAGATGCAGAAAATTCATCAATAATATCGATAATTTTCATATCTTCATTAATATTCATTTGATTAACATTCATAATAAGCCTATTTTTTCTTTTTTGAAAATAATACAAGTAAGATTTTGTTAGAACTTATTAATAAAAATTACTTTTATAAACTATAGTTAAAAATAAAGAAGTAAAAATAGATAATAGAAATTAGAACAAAAAATATTAAAAATAATAATTAGTAAAAAAATAATAATTAATAAAAATAATAGTTTAATAAAAAATAGGTTAACTATTTCAATAATAACCTAATATTTAATAAAAAATTGAATGAAAAGTAGGGTATACTAAGCTCCAAGACCTCCATCTAACTAAATAGTTTAATAAGAAGGTTGGTGATGGAAATAATTAATATAATTAAAACATCAAGTAAAAATGCTTTAAAATTATCAGACATACCACCACCTCCCTTATTTTTATATAGAAGAGAAGCCATTAGGTGTCGGACTTCTCCAAAAATCAACAACTTAGGAGCTTAGTAATACCAAAATATAAATATGTAATAAAAAATATATAAATATTACTATAATATAAATTAGTAATAAAAATAAAAAAATTTAAATAATATAATATTAAATATAATTAATAGGTGTTGGGCTTTGAGATTCATTAAATAAAAATGAATCTCACTCCATTTTTTTAAAATAACTAATACTAATTTTAATTATATTCCATAAAATAATAAATCATTTTAATACTATTCTCTTAACTCCACAATAAAAAATAAACAATATAAAATATATAAATATTACTATAATATAGATTAGTAATAAAAATGAAAAAATTTAAATAATATAATACTAAATATAAATAATATGTGTTGGGCTTTGAGATTTATTTTTATTTAATGAATCTCACTCCATTTTAAAAAAACTAATTTTAATTTATATTCCATAGCTTACTTAAATAATTACTCCTTTTTATACTCTAGTATCAACATAGTAATATCATCAAACTGGTCTATATCTCCAGCAAACAAGTCTATATCATCCTTAATTGAATCAAGAACTTCTTTAATTTGAGAATCTCCCTTTTTATCAAAAGTTTCAATTAAACGTTTTTCTCCAAAAAATTCTTCTTTGTTATTAATAGCTTCAGTAACACCATCAGTATATAATAATAGCCGATCCCCTGGTTTTAAAGTAATCTTATTTTGGAGATATTTTATGTCTTTTATACCACCTAAAACAAATCCTGGACTAGACTTAAGCCAAACAGATTTTTCATTATCTTTTAATATTGGAGGATTGTGTCCTGCATTCACAAAAGTAAATTTACCAGTATCTATTTCTAAAACACCCATCCATGCTGTTACAAACATATTTTGATCATTATCTTCACATAATTGATTGTTAGCATTAAAAAATGCTTCATCTGGAGTATTTTCGTTTAAAAGATTACTTTTAATTAATGTTTTAGCAATCATCATAAATAATGCAGCAGGAATTCCTTTATCAGAAACATCAGCTATTACAATTGCTAGATGATTTTCATCAATTAAGAAAAAATCATAAAAATCTCCCCCTACTTTTTCAGCAGATTTAGACATAGCATATACATCAAATTCTACTTTATTGGGAAATGCTGGAAATTTATTTGGTAATATAGACTCTTGAATCTTTTTAGCTATGTCTAATTCTGTGTTGATTCTTTCCTTTTCTGATGTGACTTTTCTTAATTTTTCCATATAATTTTCTAAATTTATAATCATTTTTTCAAGAGAGTTAGCTAATATTCCTATTTCACCTTTGTCTTCAGTAAAGTTTTTAATCTCAGAGATTATTTTTTCACTATTCTCAATATTATCATCATCATTCGTATAATCATCAGTAATTTCTGATATAGATTCTATAGGGGTTGTGATATTTTTCTCTATATACCATAAAAATAGAACTGACATTATGTAGAATATAATTAATACAACTGATATATTAATATAAATTATTCCCCAAAATTCAGAAGTATTTGAAATCGATGTAGGATCTGTATAAAAAGCTACAATTCCCGTAAGAATAGCCATAATAGCCCCTATTATTAAAAAAAAGGATATTATCTTTTCTGTTAATGAAATTTTAATAAAAGAAATCTTATCTTCTATTTTTTCAGTAATCGGCCTTAGTAAATATATGAAAACTAAGATATAAACAATTAGAGTAATAATATAATTGTTTGAAATAGGAGGCATAAATAAAGAATATATAGCATAACTAACCCCTATTATAGTAGCTAAAATCAGTGAAATATCAGATAATTTTGGAGAAAAATAGCTTTTCTTAGATTTTTTTGGTTTATACATTTTAATATTATAAAAATTAGCTAAGTTAATTATTAAAACTCCCAATATCATTGAAAAATCAAAATTATTAAATTCAAACATTAAAGTACTTGGAGAAGCAATATTTGCAATATTTAGAGACTCTAGTAATAATCCTAGTAATATTGACATAACAGTACTTGCTATGAGAATTACTATAATGAATTTTATTAAGCTTTTAACATTATTTATTCTTGGTGGAGTAATTTTATCTGTAATTTTTAAACCATACCATAGTTTATAAGAAATATAACCATAAAAAAACTGTGCAATGAATCCTAAAATATATATTTCTGGAGGATAACCTGCAATTATATCTGCAACCATATTACCTATAGCTGCACCTAAAGCTCCCCAAGGACCAAACAGCATACCAAATACTGGAGGTAGTGCACTAGCTGGTCTAAGTTCTGATACATACAATATTGGAAAAAAGTAACGGAAAGGAACTGCGATTAATATATAAATTAAAGAGCAAAAAATCAAAACTATTAATTTTGATTTTACACTATCTAAGTTTTTGGTTTCTAATTCTATAGTTACTCCTCCGTTTTTCCTTAATCAAATACTATTCAAGATTTTTCTTAATTGTGAGGATATTCTTTTTATCTTTGTATTTATACTCAATACTATCAACATTTCTTTTTGCAAGGTATATTCCTAGACCACCAATAGTCCTTTCTTCTAAAGGAAGTGATATATCAGGATCATTATTTTTTAATGGATTATAAGGATTACCTTCATCTAAAAATTCTAAAACAATTTTTAAAGGATCTGTTTCAATGTAAGAATTAATTAAAATCTTTTTTTCATTATCATGTATTTCATAAGCATGATTAACTATATTTACGAATATTTCTTCAATAGAAAGCTCTAATTGAAATTGAAATTTTTTTGAAACTTTATAGGGATCTAAATCTTTTTTAACAAAATCCAAAACATCATATAATTGCTGTTTATTATTGCAAACTATAATTTGTTTCATTTTTTTAACCCTTTATTTAATTGTATTATTTAATGTTTTTATCCTCAATAAAAACAATAGATCCTCAATAATAAAATAATAGACTATCAATTTAATAAAACTAATATTATCAACTAATAAATTTAATATTATCTAGCTAATATTATCAATTTAGTAAAACTAATATTATCAACTAATAAATTTAATATTATCCAGTTAATATTATCTAGTTAATAAAAATAATACATTATTTTTTCATATATACCCTATATTATTGATTAAGTTCATCTATGCTAATTTATATTATTTATTAATGCTTAAAACATTGCTAAACCCTGTTGTATCGAATACTTCCATTATTATATCATTAACATTTTCTATTGACATTTCACAATCATTAGGTATCTTTTTATGTATTAATATGATAACACGAAGTCCTGCACTTGAAATATACATCAATTCTTCAAAATCAAGGATTAAGCTATTAATATTCTGAAAATTGTCAGTTAGACTTTCCTCTAAGATTGGAGCACTATTCGTATCTAACCTACCTTTTAACATTATCCTCAAACAATTTCCATCAAATTTTTTATCTATAATCATTAGATCATCTCTTAATTTTTTATTGCTTATCATTTATTACTACAATGCATCATTTATTAGTAATATAGATCATTTATTACTATCATGTATTATTTATTAGTAATATACATCCTTTATTACTACTATATTCTTTATTAGTAATATATTATTTATTAGTATTATTATATTTTTTATATTATATAATTCTCATTTTCATAATTTTATATCATTTTCATAATTTTAATTTCATAATTTATTTTCATGATTTAAATTTTATCGTTTTATAGTTATTATTGTACTATTTAATCCAATAAGTCTAGCATAACTGATTTTATCAGCTATTTTTTTAAGAACATGAATATTTTCAAAATCACTTTCTTCAGTTACAACATCTTTTGTTGGGTCATATTCAATTCCAGAATCTTTAAAAGAGATCCTTATTTCATTTTCATCTATCTCTGATAAAACATCAATATAATCAATACTATCCGAATTATACTTTATTGTATTAACTACCATCTCTTCAATTGCAATTCCAACATATATAGATGTTTTTTTATCAACACCATTTTCTTCTGCAAATTTAATTAATTTTTCTGAAAGCCCAACTGCATCATCAACAGAAGATTTAATGGTTACATCCAATACAGACCCTTCCTTGCTTTTTGGAAGCATCAAAATTCCAGAATATTTTCCTTTTGATTTTTTTGATATTATAATCGTGATTAAATAAATTATAATTATAGTTCCTATTTCAGCTATTAAAAAAGAAATCCATATTCCTGATCCTCCAATTAAATGTGAAAGAATGTATGCTGAAGGAACTAAAATTAATAAACCCTGGGATATTGAAATTATGAAAGAGATGAGTTTTTTCTGAATAGCTTGAGTATAAAATAACATTAAGAAGGTTATACTTGTTCCAATAAAACTCAATGAAAATATCCTGATTGCTTCTTCTCCAACAATAATATTATTTATTCCAGTAACTCCAAATATGTCTAGAATGATGTTAGGGAATAATATAAGAAATATTGTCAATAAAATACATGAAAATATAGCTATTTTAAATGATTTCCTCATTACAAATTTCACACCACTAAAGTCTTTTTCACTATAAAAAACAGAAACAATAGGAGACATTGTTTGGCAAACACCAATAATAGGTATAGATGCTATAATTAAACAATCAAAGCATATAGCAAATGCAACAGTTCCAGCTTCCCCAATTGTAGATAATATAATTATATTGATGAAAAATGTTTTTAATAAAATAAATAGTTGCCCTGATGCTGGAGGAAATCCTGAAAAAATTATTTCTTTTAGATTTTTTATTTTAGATTTAAATATGTTTGTAAATCTAGTTTCTCTATCATTTGATATTAAATATTTAACAATAAATATCATTCCAACTAAATATCCAGTTACTGTAGCTAGAGCAGCACCACCAATCCCTAAATTAAAAAATTTAATATATACAATATCCATAATTATATTTACAAAATTAGAAGATATTAAAACAGCAGTAGCAAGATGAGGCTTATCCTCTGCTCGCATAAAATAACTAATTCCTAAAGCAATGAATAATAAAGGAGCGCCCATAAATAATATGCGTCCATAATCTATTACAAATGGAAGAAGAACTTCACTATTTGAAAAAACCTTAGATATTTCACCAATATAAAAAAAACCAAGAATAGCTATTACTAGACCAATAACCAATAAAGAAATAATAGATAATGAGAAATATATTCTAGATTTCATCTCATTTCTCTCAGCTTTTGCTATTGCTGATAGTACTGAGCCTCCAATACCAAAAGTCCAGTATATAGTACTAAAAAGACCAGTTATTGGTATGAGTAATGCAATAGCTGCAAGAGCATTAGGTCCAATTAAGTTACCAACGATTATTCCATCTATGATAACACTCATATACATAGCCATTGATAAAATTACGGTGGGTAATAAAAATTTCTTATATTTTGCTGATATTATATTGTAGTTTCTTTCAAACATTAATCCACCTTATTATAATATTAATTTTATAAATAGATTACATTTTTTCAGTTATAAATCTTTATATTACTTTATTATTATTAATCAAAAAAATCTAAGTCAATTAAGTATTTTATAAATGTTGATAGATACTCATTAGTAATTAATGGCCATTTAAACCCTAAATGATAAAGTATTTCCATTGTATAATCATTTTTAGAGGATATAAAACTTCTATTCTCCCCCTTATTCATAGATGCTATAAAACCAGAAATTTTAATTGCATTAGATTCATCCTTCATTGTTTCTTGAAGAGCTTCATTAAACTCTTTTTGATTAGATCCTTTAATATTAAGTCCAAGTTTATTCATGATTGATATAATGTCAGAAATATAGATATAATGATTATTAAATGGGTGGAAAACTAAATATTCTTTAGGAGTTTTTGAAAGAAGCATGATAGCTTTTGCAGTACTATCAATTGCAGTAATATCTACTCTTAAATTCATCATATTATAAGGAATTCTTTTAATTATACTATAAGATTTCAAACGATTGATAAATGCATTTGTATCAAAATTAATTTGGAATTCTTGATCTTGTTCTCTAGCCATAAGATTACCAAGACGCATAATTTTAGCATTTATCTCACCAGTTAATACAGCATCTAAAATAATAGTTTCTGCTTTAAATTTACTATTAATATATTTATGTTCTAAATTTTGCCCAATATATAACATATCCTCTTCAAAATATATATCATTAGGAGGAATATTATTTACACTTTCTCCAGCAACACTTGCCGTTGATATATGTACTAAATTACAATTATTCTCTTTTGAAAATTTAACAGCGTTCTTTACTCCTCCTACATTAACATCTTCAATTTGTGTTCCAGAAGCATAATGTTTAACATTAGCAGCACTATTTAAAACAGTATCGATTGAAAATGAAGATGCTTTTTTAAAATCATCAATATTTGTAACATCTCCTTCAATAACATGAATCTTTGAATTAAACAATTCATCATAACTAGTATCAAAATAATAAAATAATAATGACTTTAATCTTTTTTCAACATCTGTATGTCTTCCTTTTCTAAGCATACAATATATCTTTCCATTTTCATTTTTTATAAATTCATGTAATAAATGCATGCCCAAAAATCCAGTTGTTCCAGTTAGTAATACATTTCCTAAATCTTGTTTAGATTGTGTTTTAAACTGTTCTAGGTTTTGTTTTTTTAAGATATCGTTGAATCTTTTAGTTGAATATTTGTTAAAATCTGAATCAAGGTTATCAATACTTTTAATATTTAGATCAATCCTTTGTTTATTAAATGATTGGGATCTTTTTTGCTTGTTTACTAACGGATCTTCTGTTTCCACCTGTAGTAAATTCTTTGGTTGATTTAAAGTTTTTTCTTTTTCTAATAATACTCTAGCAATATTCTCTGGTGTTTGGTATGTGAATATATCCCCATAAGATATTTTATAACCTGCATTTACTGATTCAACCATGATTTTTGTTGCTAAAAGAGAAGTTCCACCTAAATCAAAGAAACTATCTGTTGCTCCTACTTTATTTATCCCTAATACATTTGCAAAGACATCTGCAAAGAATTTTTCATCTTTATTTTTTGCAGCAACATATTCTTTTTCTTTTAATAATGGTTCTGGAAGAGATTTTGTGTCTATTTTTCCATTAGGAGTTTGTGGAAATTCATCTAGCTCCATATATATACTTGGAATCATATAAGGTGTTAATTTATTTTTCAAATGAGATTTTAAGCTTTTAACATCAATAGGTTTATCACTAGTAAAGTATGCACATAAATGTTCTTGAGATTGGATTTTTTTAACTAAAACAATGACTCGTTTTACTCCTTCATAATCTGATATAACATTTTCTATCTCACCAATTTCAATCCTAAGTCCTCTAAGTTTTATTTGATTATCCATTCGTCCTAAAATATAATATTCTCCATTATCCTTTTTCTTTGCAAAGTCTCCTGTTCTATAATATCGAATATTATTTCTATATATAAACTTCTCATCGGTTAATTCTTTTCTATTCCAATAACCTCTAGCTACTCCAGCACCACCTACATATAACTCTCCAACAATTCCTGGAGGTAATGGATTTCCATCTATATCCATAACAGATTCTATAACATTAAATAGTGGTTTTCCAACAGTAATATCCTCATTATCAACACATTTTGTATTACAAGAAATAGTTGTTTCAGTTGGCCCATAAACATTGTATATTTCTGCATCACTATACTTTTTGATTATTTTATGTAAATTTAAAGGATAATTTTCACCAGCAAGACTTATAATTTTACACTGGGAAATTGACTTTTTAATCCTATCAAACTCTAAATATTGTAGCATCCTAGAAGGTGTTGCACTAAAAGAATCAGCTCCAGTTTTTTCAAATAGTTTAGCAAGTTTTAAAGGATTTTTAGACTCTTCATCATTAGCAAAAACTAAGGTCAATCCATTCATTAAAGTTACAAAAACTTCATGTAAAAATACATCGAAAGCAACAGTAGTTATAGAAAGCATTCGATTGGACATTTTATTTAAGGAATAGACAAAACAATTTTCTTTATTAGGAAATATATAATTAGCTATGTTTTCATGGGTTAAAATTACTCCTTTTGGTTTTCCTGTAGAACCAGAAGTATAAATACTATAAGCTAAGTTTTTTGGAGTTAAAATAGGATTTGGATTTCTTTCATTAGTTTCTTTTAAAAGATCATCGATATTTAACTTATTTGGTAAATCTTCTTTGGTTATAATATATTTTGATTCACTATCATTTAAAACATGTTTTATCCTATCCTCAGGATATTCTGGGTCTATAGGTATAAATCCTGCACCCGATTTAATTATTCCTAGTATAGTAGCTATTAAATTACTATCTCTTTTTAGCATAAACATTATTTTATCTTCAGCTTTAACACCTAATTTTATTAAAGCATTGGCTATTCTATTAGATTTCTTATTTAATTCATCATAGCTTAATTCTCCATCTTCAGCAATTAAGGCTATCTTATCCTTATTTTCCTCAACTATATTTTGGAAAATTATATTTAATAGCTGTTCTTTTACAGGTTTTAATTTAAAACTCTTCTCTTCATTTTCTATGTATATCTGTTCTTTTTCAGATAAAATAGATATATTTTTAAGATAACTATTAGGATTTTCAATAAATTTTTTTATAATAATAGATAAACCCTTATTAAATCCATTTATAAGATCTTCACTATACAATGCATTATTGTATTTTGAAACTATCCTAAATTTATCTTCATTGAGATTATCTTCATTAAATTTATCTTCAATTATAATTGATAATTTAAATTTAGGTTTTTCTATGTCTAATATCTCTAAATCCATTCCATAGCCATTAATATTTATATTTTCAACTAGTCCTGCTTGATATGCATAAAATATATCTGGATATATTCCATATTTATCCGAAATCTTTGTAAAGGGATATGATTCATAATTTATAGTATTTAAAAACTCATCTTCGAGAATTTTCATGAATTCAATTACAGTTTTTTCACTATCAATATTAGATACTATTGCTAATGTTCTAACCATCATAGCAAATGTTTTTTGATATTTTATCTTACTTCTACCATTCGAAATAGTAGAAATCAAAATATCTTTGTTATAAGAATGTTTACTTAAACTAAATAATATAACTCCCATGAAAAAGATGTTAGGGGTAATTGAATTATTTTTACAAAATGTTTCAACCCTATCTTTATTTAAACTAAAAGATTTTTCTTTCAATAAACCATCATTTTCTTTTCCATTAATATCTGGTGTAAGTCCTGTTTCACCCTCAAAATCACACATTCTATTATCAAAATAATTTTCTGCTTCATTATATAAATCTGTTTTTTCAATTTCAGATTCTTCTAAAGCCAAATCAAATCCAGTATATTTTTCTATTTCAACGTTCTTTCCTTCATATAATTTAGCTAAATCTTTAAGGAAAATTATTGTTGAAAATCCATCAGAAATTATATGATGACAATCCCAAAGTAAAAAAACTTCATTCTCATCCTCATATATTTCAAATCTAAATAAAGGACCTTTAAATAAATCAAATGGTTTTATAAAATTCTTTTTAATCTTTTTATCTACAGTTCCTTTATGAATCTCAATATCAACTTTTAAATTATCATTCTTTCTTTGGTATATTTTTCCATTATTAAGATAAAGGTGAGTTTTCATAAAGGAGTGTTTCTCAATAGCTTTTAAAATCACATTTTTTAGTTTTGAAGCATTTATATATGAATCATTAGTATTAATATTAGAAGTATTAATATTAGATAAATCAAATAGATCCTTATTTTTATTTAAACGAATACATTTTGGCATATTATAAATTAGAGTATCCTGATTTTTAATGCAATCAAAATAGACACCTAGCTGATTTTGAGTTAAAGAATATATTTTATCATCTTTAAAAATTAGTTCTTCACTAGGAGATGCTTTTAAAATTTCTTGAGATATTTTTCTAATTGTTCCTTCTCTCATTATACTTACTAAATTAAGTTCAACTCCATAATCATCAGAAATTTTAGATATTAATTTAATAATAGAAAGAGAAGTAAAACCAATCTGAAACAAATCATTTGTAACACCAAAATTAGCTTTTCCCATTATATTTGAACAAATATTAAAAATAGATTCTTCCAATTCATTTTCTGGATTTACAAAATCTTCAACACCATAATCAGATTCTTCTGGTAAGGGTAAATTTCTAATATCTATTTTACCATTTGGAGTCATTGGAAAGTTTTCTAATTGAATAAAATAGGATGGCACCATATATTTTGGCAATTTATCTACAGTAATATTTCTTAATTCATTTATATCTATTTCTTTTTTACTTGTATAATATGCACATAGATGTTCTTCAGAATCTACATCTTTAACACATACTACTAAAGAATTTATATTAGAATTTTTAGATATAACTGACTCTATCTCTCCAACCTCAATTCTAAGTCCTCTAACTTTAACTTGACTATCTACCCTTCCTGAAACATATAACTCTCCAAATTCATCTTTTTTACCCAAATCTCCAGTTTTATAGTATGAAGTTTCAGAAATTTCTAAGAATTTTTCTTCAGTTAACTTTTTATTATTTAAATATCCCCTTGCAACTCCAGAACCTCCAATATAAACTTCTCCAACAACTCCTGGAGGTAAAGGATTACCATCAATATCTCTAATACTATCAATGACATTTAAAAGAGTTTTTCCTTCAGAAACATTCTCATTCTCCATCAATTTTCCATGTGATGCAATTGTAATCTCAGTTGGCCCATATGAGTTGTATATTTCAGCACCAGCACAATTTTTAAGAGTATTATACAGTTTTGATGGGAACATCTCCCCACCAACTATAATCACTTTGAAATTTTTCATTACATTTCTTATTTTTTCAAGCTCGAGATATTGTAACATTCTAGAAGGTGTAGATCCAAAAGCATCAGGATTTGTATTGTTAATCAATTCAATAAGTTTTAATGGATTAATAGATTCTTCTTCATTTGCAAAAACCACAGAAACTCCATTGATCATTGTTGCAAATATTTCTCTTAAAAATACAATGAATGATACAGTAGTTAAGGATAAAAATTTTGTTGATTTATTAGAAAGAGAATTTATAGGAATATTTTGAGGATCGTTTGATATATAATTTGTAATACCTTTATGTGTTAACATTACCCCCTTAGGAATCCCTGTTGATCCTGAAGTATATATGATATAAGCTAAATTGTTTTCATTAATATTAGGGTTTGGATTTCTCTCATCAGTTTCTTTTAAAAGTTCATTTATACTAATTTGATTTTTTAAATATTTATTATTATTTTGTTTATTAGTTTGTTTATTATTTTCTTCTTTATTTTCTTTACTAGTATTTCCATTAGTTACAATGTATTTAGAAGTACTATCATCTAAAATATTTTCTATTCTATCTTTAGGATATTCTGGATCTATAGGAATAAAAGTAGCTCCTGACTTTACAATACCTATTACAGTAGCTATTAAATTACTATCTCTATTCATCATGAACATTATTTTATCTTCTATTCCAACTCCCCTTTTTATCAATGCATTAGCTATGCGATTAGCTTTTTTATTTAATTCATCATATGTAAATTCACCATCAGAAGCAATGAGTGCAATTTTATCATTATTATTCTTAACAGTATTTTCAAAAGCTTTATTCAATAATGGTTCATCAACAATATTTTCTTCAAAATCTTCCTGCCTTTTATTCTCTTTTTCTATGTCTTTATTTGATAAAATAGATATATTACCTATTTTTTCATTTTGATCATTGATAAATTTCTTTAAAACAATCTCAATACTTTTTATAAATGTTTCCATTAGTTTTTCTGTGTAAATCACAGTGTTATAATATAATGAGACTTTGTATTCATAATTATCTATTGATTTAATAATTAAATATGCTTTATTAGAAGAGTTATTAATTTTATCATTAATTTCATTAATATTAACTTCAGTACTATTAACTTCATTACTATTCTCTAAGTAATCATGTTTAGAGCTATAATCTTTATTTTCAAAATAATACTTGAAATCTGGGAAAACTATATTATCTCCTGATATTTTATCATATGGAAAGAATTTATATTCTTCACTTTTAATCAGTTCATCTTCAACTTCAATTAACATTTCTTTAACAGTTTTATCACTTTCCATAAATAAACCAAAAGGATAATCTATTATTTTCCCATTAGATTCTGTAGTTCTAGAAATTAAAATATTTTTATTAAAAACAAATCTATTTAATGTAAGTAATGTAGAAGTTAAAAATAAGGCGTTTGGAGAAATTTTTATCTTTTTAGAAAAGTTTTTTATAAGATTTTTATTTATTGATATTTCTTTTTCTTTAATATCTTTATTTTCTTTTCTAATCTGAATATCAGGCGAAATAAATGTTTCACCATCAGATTTCTTAACAATATTTTTAAAATATTTCTCTGCTCTGAAAAATCTGCTTTGTAAAACTTTAAAATTACCACATTTTTCATTAGGATTATCTGCAATTTCATTTATTAATTCTTTAATACCATTTAAAATATCTATAATTGCTTCATGAGAATAACATCCTTTATTAAATTCTAAAAACAAAGATTGTAAACCATTTTTATCATTAAGAGATGAATTAACTCGAATATGTAATGGAAATTCGCTTTCTTCATTTTCCCAAATATATTCTACTCCTGAATCAGAAGAATTTGAAACAATGGAATACATTGATAACATAGCAGGATTAATTCCTATTTTTTGCAGTTTTTGAGTATAAAGGTTAAAAGACAATTTTCCATGAGACAAACCTTTTTTTAAAACAGATTTTACATAAAGTACATAATCTTTAAATGTTAGTTCACCTTTATATTTTAATCTTAAAGGCATCATATTTACAAACATACCTAACATATTATGTGTATCTTCTCCAAAATCCCTACCATGATAAGGAGTATTCCAAACTAAATCTTTTGATTTTGAACTTTTAAAAAAATATAAAGATAATATAGATAATGCTAATAAAAAAGGAGAAATATTATCATTTTCTATTATGGATATTTCTTTTAATTTTTTTATAGTGTTTTCTTCTAATAATATCTCGTGTTTTGAAACATTAAGATTATCTAATGTAAAATAATTACTAGAATAGTTTTTTAGACTATCAACCCAATACTTTTCATCTTCTTTAGATTTTTTAGTAGATAGATATTTTTCTTCTTTCTTAACATACTTTTTATAAGAAGGAGAAGTTATTTCATAAGATTGGTTGTTTTTTAAATTATTAACATAGCTTTTAAGATTTTTTATAAGAATGTTTATAGATGTACCATCCATTAAAATATGATGTACGTTTCCTAAAACAATGATATTTTTTCTAGTTTTCAATACAACAAATCTATAGAGCGGAGAATCAAAGATTTCATCAAACCCAGTTTTTGTAAATTGGTATATAAACTCCTTAATCTCATCTTCTTTTTCAATGGACATATCATAATAATAAAATAATTGATTATCAATCTTTGGATCTAATTGTGAGAAATATTGAGAAAATTCCATTTGATTATCTTTTTTAATTCTTAAGTTGAATTTTTTTCTTATTATGTCTGATAAGGCTATTTTCACATATTTTTCATCTTCAACAGGAAATTTGTATTTAAATGAGAGAACATAAGAATCATTTCCTGATTCTCCAATTTCAGTTACTATAGTTCTTTTTTGAGCATTTGATAGATTAAAAAACTGCATTATACTACCCCAAATGTTTATAAATTTCCTTAAAGTCAATTGAATTTAATTCATCTATTTTTTCTAATGAACATACTCCTAATTTATAAATATTCTCTTTAGAATCTAAAATATTCCATGATTTAAATATTATCTCATCTCTAGATTCTATTTTATCACTATTTTGTAATTCATTGAAAATTTTTATTTTATTATTAGTTTTCTTAGAAAAACCCTTAGTTTTATTTGAAGACTTATTATTTCCTTCTAGATTATTTAAATAATCATTGTAAAACTTCGATAACATAATATTATCTTTATCTTCATCAATGTTAATATAAAATGATTTTAAACCTAAGCTAAGTCCTATTCCTTTCATCTTAAGATAACTTTCTTTTAAAACCCATATCTCAAAAAAAGATTCTATTTTATCATTACTATTATTTATATATTCATATTCTTTTGGATGAAATTGAGTTTTAGCGATATTTAAATCTATATCATGGATACATTCAATATCAACACCTATAGGATAATTTGATACTCCGCAAAAGACATACTCTTCACAATGAGAAATATTAAAATGAATATTAGGGAAATTTTTTAAAAAAGGTTTACCATAATAATCATTAACAATAATAGGATTATAAATTTCTATTTTTCTTAAAATATACCTTAATAACACTTCTCCACTAATAGACAAAATTCTGTCTTTTTGATTAAAATACTTTTTTGAATACTTCAGCCTATCTTCAGATACAAAATTTTTTAAATCTTCAAAATTTAGATCTGAAACATTCATATAATATAAAAACATCATTTATCCTTTTAAAATTTGTATATTATAATATAATAAATCAATACAATGTAAATTAAATAATCTAAATTAATATAATGTAAATAGCTAATAATTATATTCCATAAGTATTCAATTAAAATAATTAGATTTAATAATAGCTAAATTTATTTAATGATTAATATATTAAAAATTTTAATAATTAATATATAAAAATTATAAAATTAAATAATTATTAAATGAATATAAATAATTATTAAATTAATAATTATAAAATAATTTTCATGTTAATATATATCACCTAAAAACATTATAATATTTTCTAAAGATAATTTAATAATTAAAACTTGCTTTTTATATGATTAGCATCAATAAAATTAGATTTTATCACATAAATTTTTTTATATAATAATAAAAAATAGGCAAAAACAGTATAATGTGATTTTTAGCTTATAAAATATAGTTTGTACTTTAAATTTTAACCTATTTTTAATATATATTTTTAATATGTATTTTTGATATATATTTATTTATTGAATTATATCCATATAAATCAGGAAAAAATGAAAAAATAAAGACCATTCAATATTTTTAACAGCTAATGAAAATGTTTATTAATTTATAATAGATAAAACTTTCTATAACTTCTTATTCAGATGTGATTTTTTTTACTTCAACATCTAATTCATTGTTTTCTAATTTTAATATCATTACAGTAGGAGTACTGAAAATTGGCGCAGTAGGACTTCCAGGGTTTAAAAGAAGAATATTATCAATTCTCTCAATTAATGGTTGATGAGTATGTCCACTTATTAAAACATCTACACCAAGTTCTTCTGCTAAATAATATAATTGCTGTGTATCTCCTTTTGGGTGAATTTCACCATGATTCACACCAATTTTAAACCCATCAACACTTCTTATAATAGTTTTTGGAAGATTTAAACCATATTCTCTGTCTCTATCTCCTTGAACAGCTAAAACTGGAGCAATCTTTTCTAAATCTTTTTTAACATCTATAGAAGCTAAATTCCCAGCATGTATAATAAGATCCACACCTTCAAAAATATTTAATACTTCTAACGGCAATTTACTTATTTTATCTGGAATAAATGTATCTGAAATCAACCCAATTATCATAAACTAATCAATCCTTTTTATTATAATATTCATTTTATTACAATATTAAGTAGAGAAAACTCACTTCTATTTTCATGATTTTATTTAAGTTGTTAATACTATAAATAATAATCTCATAGATACTAATATTAATAATAAATTTTATAATATTAATTCAAATAGTCAGAGGAAAAGAGTAATAATAGATTAATTTTTAATTAAATAATCAAAAATATAATAAAAATAAACAAG